>UEXM01001088.1_pt1 | contig 24739 bp, 33 predicted proteins | sample 1796661 | NCBI WGS metagenome assembly UEXM01 (sample SAMEA4772469, study PRJEB27181) | metagenome | reverse complement strand
ATCCAGACGTTCAAGACAAAGCAATGCAAATGATGTCTTATCTTGATAACACAACATATGAAGATGGTCAGAATGCTGCTGATGCTTTTGTAGATTATACTAGGGGTAGAGAATTTAATCTTACAAAAAGTCTTTACGAAACAGCTAAAACTTTAAAAGGTAGAGCAAAGAACGATCCAGAGGCTCAGAAGTTTATAGAAAACTATTCTTCTTTAATGAATGAGTTTCATGCCACAAACCCTAATGGAAAGTCTAAATATGAGAACATAGGGCTTAATGAAAATTTAACTTTAACTGGAGATATATTTAAAGGTATACTTACTGATCCTGCCAATATTCCTATTTTATTTACAGGTCCGGGAGGTATTCCTACAAAAATTGCTACACAACAAGCAGCCTCACAAACATTAAGGCAAGGTATTAAAAACATGGCTGCCAAAGGTTATAATATATCTTTAGGTAAAGTTGCACCTGCGTACAATGCAATACCTAGAATACCTTTAAATACTAGAAGCTACAAAAGTTCAATAGGAGTTCTTGGTACAGAGGGTGCAATATATGGTGGATTAGATAGTCACTTATATCAGAAAAGATATAATGAAATCGGTGTTGAGGGCTACGAAGAATATGATCCTAGGCTTACAGCTACAGGGGCTGTATTTGGGTTTACATTTGGTTCAGTTCTTGGGGGAGGAACTACACTTGTACTAAACAGGTTAGACAAGAAAGCTACATCTGAAGCTGCTGAACAAGCTACAAGAGAATCAGAACAATTTCAAAGAACTATTCTAGATGAGCCTGATCCAGATGCTGAAGTACCAGAAATTATTACATTAGAAAAAGCTGCAGAACTAAACAGAAAAGAACGAGAAAGAAACCCACAACTGTCTAACAAGACACATGTTGAAGAGGTAGCTGATTTTGAAAGACGAGCAGCAGATGAAGAAGCTTTACTACCTGAGAATTTTGTCAATAGAGTTATAGATGATGATGGAATTATTATAACAGATAAAACTGTTAGTCAAGTTTTAAAAGAAGAATCAAAAAAAGTTAAACCTAAAATAGGTGGCTTTCAAAAATACAGAGAAGAAGGCGGTCCTTTAAATGCAATTCGTATGTTTCAAAAGCCTACAACGTATAGTAAACAAACAGGAGAGGTTAGTAAACTTTTAGAAGAAGCAGGAGTAGATCAAGGAGGAACAGCTTATAGATTTTTAAGATTGATTCGTAATGATGCTTTCGAAAATTTTAATGATGATATAGTAAAGATTGCTACCGACTATGATTATGGTCAGAGACAGTTTAGTGAGCAACTTGCTGATGCATCTGGTAAATATATGGCTAGAGTTCAAAAATTAAAATTTGAAATAGAAGACATTGCAAGAAATGAGAATCGATATAATAGATCACCGGGATTATACTTTAGAAAAAAAGACTGGGCTTTAAAAGAGGGCACTACTTTAAATGACGATATTTATATGTTTTTAAATCAGGGTCGTTTTAAAGAAGGAGTTCCGGAAAGTATAATTAGGAAAGCTGCAGAGTTTAGAAAAATTTATGATGATGTAGAAAAAGAAGCTATTCAGGCAGGTTTTATTTTTCATAAAGTTCCTAATTTTTTTCCAAGGTATCTTAAAGAAAGTAAAGTTAAAAGAAGCATAGGTAAAGAAAGATACGCACAACAACTTGTTGATGATGGTGAGTTTGACACTATAGAAAAGGCTAGAAACGCAATAGCATCTCAATTAAATAAATTACATGATGATTTTGATCCTTCTGTTGGTTCAATTGGTCAACGAACGTATAAAAATTTAGATACATATAAGATTAAAGATTTATTTGAAAATGATGTATTTGCAACTACAATGGCTTATGTAAACAGCACATCTAGAAAAATTGTAACTAAACGAACTTTAGGATTTGGGGAAGTTGAACAAGATAACAAATGGTTTATTCCTATGTTTGGTGGTGATCTAGTAAAAACAGAACGTCAAACAGCACTAGGAAAAATTAGAGAGCATCTAACGGCAAGAGGTTTTGCAGAAGAAATAGTAAAGGATAAGTCTTTGTCTAAATATATACAATCTAATTTTTTAGCACGACAATTAAGTGATGATGATTCAATGTTATTACCTGAGTTAGTAAAAACAAATGCGAGGCTTAGAAGTAATAATTCAATTATAAATAACTCTTTTAAGTTTAATAATTTAAGTGTTCAAGAAAGAGCATCATTACTTAACAATACTTTCCAAGAAGAGATTGATAAAATTATTTTAAACAATTTTAATAGTGGTACATTTACAAAACAAAATCAAAAAGTTGTTGGTGAATTATCGGAAGATAATGTAAATTATGCTAGAGGAAGATACTCGTCATATGAACAAAAGAGAATGAAATTACTAGTTGAAAATTTAACTGGACAATATGGTAGAGCATCTAAACAACTTTATGAAAAGGCTACAGGAACTTTATTATCTCTTCAAGCAGCTAACAAGCTTTCATTAGCTACGCTATCTAGTTTACCTGAATCATTTATTCCTGTCTTTAAGGCTACTCCTACAATAGCTATCAAAGCCTTTACAAAAACTGCATATGAAGAAGGTGGTAAAGCAGCTTTAAATTTACTTAAAAATACTAAAGGATTACCTACTCCAACTAGAGCAGAAATGCATCAACATAATAAAATGATGTCTAGTAGTTTAAATGAAGCCATCAATGCTAGATATGGGGATGGCTTATCAGGGATATCTCAAAAACTTACGTATCGTTTTTATAGAAGTATTTTCCTAGATCAGTATACTAAATTTGTACAGATATATTCATATAATGCAGGTAAATTACTTATACGAGAAAATTTATCTAAGTTAGATAAGATGGGAAGAGAAGCTTATAATACTAAAAATAAAAAAGCTATGCGTTTAAGATCAGCTATAAATCAATTAGGTGTAAATGTTGATGAAGGTATTAAATGGAATCAAGCAGGCGGTAAATTAGATGATCCATTTTATGAAAATTTAAGACAAAGTGCTGATAGGTTTGTAAACGAAGTTGTTATGATTCCTTCTAGAGAAAATGCTCAAAAATTTATATTATCAAGTCATTTTTTTGCGAGAGTAGCATTTCAATTATATTCTTATCCTATTGCTTTTAGTAACACAGTTTTAAGAAATGCAATTAGGGATATGAGAATGACTAAAGGGGCAGCAGTTCCTAAACATTTAGGAGGGTTAGGACTTATGTATATGACTACTGGCTTTACTCAAAGACTAAAAGGTATATCTGAAGTGGATGATGAACCTATTGATCAACTTATGAGAACATTAACAACTATGGGTGTAGCCGGTCCTTTTGCTTTAGCTTATAATTTTGAAGAAGCTATATCCTATGGTAATAATACCCCAAGAGCTTTACTAAGATTGATGGGTCCAACTCTAGGGGGAATGTTAGCAGATTCTTTACAATCAGGGACTCCGTTTAGTGCAGTCTTATTTAAAAATACAATGCCTTATAGAAATTTAATGAGAAGAATAAGTCCTGAAACTATCCATGAATTAGACGAGTTTTTAAAAGACATAGAAAGACGTGCTCAAGGAAAAGGAACATATACTAGAGGTAAGGCAAGACGAGAAGCAGATAAAAGGTTTGCACAAAAAGAAATGAGAGCAAAGCAACGACCTGCGAAACAAAAAATTAAAGAGGCTCGTGAAAAATTAGCTACTGGTGGTAAGCTGTCTGTAGATTATCCTGTTCCTTTTGTGAAAGATAATCCAACAGAACGTAAGATAGATAATACTAACCAGAGCTTTGCAGTTGTTTCTAGGTTGTTTGAAGAAGAAGATAGAGTTCCTTTTAGTTTCGGTGGTAAGTTAGCAAATAAACTTATAAAAACAAATTTATTTAAAAAGAAAGCAGGTTGGAAGTGGGCAGAAGTTCCTGAAGGTTTTGATCCTAATCCCGGTCCAGATTTTCCTATAGTATCTGTCGAAACAGGAGGCAAACATTTGTATTCTTTACAAGCTGATTTTCCTGAAGGGGTTTTATTAGAAAGATATGCTAAACAAAAAAGTGAACCTAGACTTAGACCAACAACAAAAGGAGTTGTTAGGACAGGTAATAAAATAGGAGAAATTTCAGTCAGAGGTAAACTACATCCAGTATACGATAATATAGTTGCGGTAGATAAAGATACTAAAGCTGTTAAAGGATTAAAAGATATGCCTACAGAAGTAATGCCTGCCCCGCAAAGATTTTTTGATCTTGAAAATAAAGATTACAAACCTTTCTTATCTAATTTTGATTACATTAAAGGAGGTAGGTATGTTGAACTTAATAAAGAGGGTAATAAAGATGTTACAAGTGCTACACCTAAACAAGCTAGAATATCTATAAGCCCTAAAGGTAAACCATCTTTTACAATATCTAGAGAATTTTATGATTCTATTTTTCCACAACAAACAATAAGACAATTTCATGGTACGAAAAAAGAACTACCTGAAGTTTTAGAAGATTTTGATATGGGTTATCAAGGATCAGAATCTAACATATATGGAGCAGGATTTTACACAACTTCTGAATCAGGTATTGCTAAAGGGTATGCTAAAAAAACAGACCTAGGTACTGGTGTAACAGATAAAGGTTTTGTGTATGAGATCACAGAAAAAAAAGGTAACAAATTATATAATCTAGACACGAAAATTCCTGAACAAATTAAAAAAGATATACTTGAACCTGAGTATGATTTTTCTACTGATTTAGAAGATGAATTAGCAGGGTTCTTAGAAGAAAATTCAAATGCATCTTTCTTAGAATTATATGATGAGGCTAGAGATATTTCAAGAGGGTATCAAATACCAACGTATGAAGTTCAAGAATTGTTTAATGGTTGGGCTATGTATTTAATAGAACAAGGGTACAACGGACTCAGGCATAAGGGTGGTGTTCTAAGTGGAGGTAAAGAACATGATGTTAAAATTTATTGGAATCCAAGCAAATCTTTAAACGTAAAACCTTTAAAATGAAATACAATCACTTCTTAGAACACTTAGAACACAGAGAAGGTAACGAAGAATGCGTATACCTTGATACACTAGGCAAACCTACCTGTGGTGTTGGACATCTCTTGACTGAAAGAGAACGTAAATTCTATCAAGTAGGGGATGAGGTTTCAGAAGAACAAAGAAATGCGTGGTTAGAACAAGATGCTGCAATGGCATGGGAAGCTGCTGCTCAACAGATGCAAGACTTACGTATAGAAGATACAGACTTTATAGTTGCACTAGGCTCAGTAAACTTTCAACTAGGTACAAGATGGATGAATAAATTTCCATCAGCCTATAGAGCCTTGGCTAGTAAAGACTATGCTGAAGCAATTCGTCAAGTCTCAACAGGTTCAGGCAAGGATGGACAATCTAAATGGAAAGAACAAACACCTGTTAGAGTAGAAGATTTTGTTCTAGCTATTGACAAACTAACATAACAACCCTATAATGATATTATATTTAGAAGATCAATTGGAAGGATGCTACAGACAGTATTGCATTCACCAAGTAAAACAAGATATGCCTTTCATGAGTCTAGACGATTTTAGAAATATGTTTGAAGACTTAATGGAAGTTATATATAAGGACGAAGAAGTATGAAAGATATGTTAAAGAGTTTAGTAGGAGCAGTAGCACCTACAATAGGTACTGCACTAGGCGGTCCTATGGGTGGTATGGCTGCGAATATGATAGCTGATGTACTTGGAGTACCTAATACACCAAAGGCTATTGAGAAGGCTATACAAGAAGCTACACCTGAACAAATGCTTGAGCTTAAAAAAGCTGAACAAGACTTTGAACTTCAGATGAAAGAGCTTGATGTAGATGTATTTAAGCTTGAGACAGCAGACATACAAGATGCTAGAGGCAAGTTTAGTAAAGACTGGACAGCTAGAATAGTAGGTGTATCTGTAGTTGGTGGCTTTATGGGTTATATATTTTTAGTAACTCTGCAGCCTCCTGAACAAAACTCTGAGGCTCTTATAAACCTAGTACTTGGTTACTTAGGAGGATTGGCTAGTGCAGTTATTAGCTTCTATTTTGGAGCATCACATAAACAAGACTAATGAAACAGAAATTAAAAGACGTTATAGCAGACGGACGATGGAATTGGTACGGACTCGCAGACGAAGAAGAAGACTCTCAAGATAATTGTTACAAAGGATTATTTTGGAATCTTGAAACAAGAACATTCCTACGATGGAATGAATTAAAAAAGAAAGGAAAATCAACTGAAGGAAAAAGCACAGAGTAGCATCTGCGTTGTATGTATTGTTGGTTGGATGTATTTAGTAGCTTCGGGATACTACTATTACTTCTAATCACTACTTAGACTAGAAAAAGCAAGACCCTAAAAGAACGCTATTGTTAGCTTCACAGGGAAATTGCACGTTAAAATTGGAGAAGCATGAAAAAATTATTAGGCACAATAGTTTTAGGGTTATTAAGTATGTCTGTACTATCAGACCAAACAGGTGATTGTACTGCAGGTGAACAGTACTGTGAGCAGAATAGTTTAGATACAACTAACACAACGACTACAACAAATACAAACACAAATACGAACACTAACACCAATACAAACAACAATACAAACACTAATACAAATACCAATAACAATACAAACACGAATACAAATACAAATGCTAATACAAATGTTAATACTAATACCAGTACTAACAATAATACAAATGCTAATACAAATGTAAACACTAATACATCTACTGCTACATCTGAAAATACTAATTCAAATACAAACGTCAGTACATCTACTAGTACAAACAACTCAACAGTTAATCAAACTGTAAACAATACAAGTAACAATACAAACAATAATAACTCAACATCTACAAGCACAAACAATAACACAAACGTAAACAAATCTACGTCCGAGTCCAATGTCACAACTGATAACACGAATAGTAATACCAATAACAACAATACCATATCTGATAATACTAACAGAAATATTAACCAATCAAATTCTACCCAGACTATAAACCAAAATGTTAAAACAAAAGCACCTCCTGCTTCTGCTATAGCTCCTAGTATTATGTCTTACTCTCAAGACCTTTGTACAGTAGGACGTTCAGGAGCTTATCAAGGACAAGTGTTTGGTTTTTCTACAGGTGGTACAGTTACTGATGAGAACTGTGAGCGTTTAAAACTTTCTAAGTATCTATATGATACTGGAATGAAAGTTGCCTCCGTCTCTATCCTGTGTCAAGATGAAAGAGTTTTTAGTGCTATGGAAATGGCAGGTACTCCTTGTCCTTATCAGGGTAAGATAGGTAAGGAAGCCTCTAAAGCATGGAAAGAAAATCGACAAGATAGACCTGACTATGAGCAGTTAAAAGATAAATATATTAAGCATTGTAAAACTACAAGAAATGGAAAGGGTAAAAGAAAATCAGGAAGAACCTGTGCAAATGAGTTCTATGCCTCAAACTAAAAGTGTTTGGCAACAATTACTTGAACTCTCTGCAGCACTTACAGTTAGTATCAGCTTACTCTTACTTTCTTTAAACTTAACAGCTACATATATTTACGAAGGTAATCAAGGTCTTATAGACTTAACAGGTGTAAGTGGTACGACATCACTAGCAGCAGGAGACGACCAAGTCTCTAATGCTTTCAACCTTGGCTTTACGTTTGACTATTATGGTCAATCATTTACACAAGCTAGAGTAGCCACGAATGGTTGCTTACATTTTAAAACATCAGGTGCATATTGTAATGACTACACACCTGACCCTTTAACAGGACAACACACATACACCTTATATCCTTTTTGGACAGACTTAATTAGGGATAATGACTCACAAGTATTAGCTAAAAGCTTTACAGATAAAACAGTCTTTGGTTGGTATAACTTAAGAGAGTTTAACAGGAGTGGTTCGGACAATAGCTTTGAAGTTATACTCTGGACCAATGACACATTTGAATTTAGATATGGTGGTTTAGATATAATTAATCATGATGTTTTGATAGGTGAAACAGGTTCAACATCACAAGCATACCAGTACCTTTTTCATGATGAATGTAATACAGGTACAACTAATGTTGCAGGTACATGTGTTAATACAAATTGGAATGACACGTCTAGTAATACAGCACTAGAAAATGGTGGTAGTTTGTATGGAGTAGGGTCAGGAAATGCTACAGATTGTAGTGACCCTTTAAATGATTCTAGTTGTTCAGGGTATGCAGCAGCTTATCTTACACAACAATGTGGTTTAGATTCTTTGCATGATATGGCATGTCCTAATTATTGGGAAGCTTATGATGACCAACAATGTCAAGAAGACCCTCAGTATGCTCCGTTCTGTGCGGGATATACACAAGAAGCATCAGTAGCTTTCTTTGATGATAGTAATGTAGATTATGGATATGAAGAAGAACAGCATCATGATGGAGGAGGTTATGATGAAGACCCATATGCAGGTATGATACTCACAGATGAAGAGTGGTACGAAATAGACGTAGAAGAATTTGGACAAGAACAAGTAGACGAATGGTTTGGTGACGACTTACAGTTTAACGAAGATGGAATGGTTGACTGGGATTCTACACCACACGAAGACTACATAGACATAGAACCTTTAATGGATGTGTGGGATATAGAACAAGAACATCACGAAGTTGTCACATACGACTTACTTCCTATTGATGAAGTACTGTTTATAAATGAATTAATAATAAGAGAGGAAATAGAAAATGAAATTGTACATGAAGAAATGGAAAGGGAAAGCTTTGAAACTTTGGAAGAGTTGGAAGAGTGGTTTGAAGAAGAAGTACTCGAAGCTGAAGAAAGTATTGAAGAAATACTGGCAGTTACTAACGAAGAGATTGAAGAAACTATTCGTGAAGAAACCCGTGAAGAAGAAGTCCACGAAGAAAGGGAAGTAGTTGAAGAACTATTTGCAGAAGAAGACGAGAGTAAACCTGAAGATGAACGTAGAAGTTCTGTCCGTATCTCTGCTTTGGACGTTGTAGCCGGAACAATTAGAACAGCTTCTAACAGCGTTAGTAGTGCTACCTATACCAGTAGTAGTTCAAATAGCTTAAGTTCCTCTACGGGCTCGTATGGAGCTTCTAGTGGTACTTCTAGTGGTGGGGTAAGTACAAGTAATTCTCCTAGTATGTCCGATCAAATAGCTTCTGCTAACGTACAGACTAACCAAGTCTTATCAATGAGTGCAGGAGGAGAGTCTTCTGTTGGAGGTTCAACATCGTTTAGTATTACACCGATGCCCACACTAGACGAGTCTCCACAAGTTATGATGGCTGATGTACAGGTCCAAGACATGCAAGGTGAGATTGACACAGCAGTCTCAGGAGTTATGACAGCTAGTGAAGCCGACCAAGTAGCCGACCAAATTATAGCAAACAACATTAAAGAACAACAAGACGAGGCTGAAGAACAACAAGAAGAGACAGGACAGTACGCAGATAGTACAACTCTTGTAGCTTACTTAGGATACGTTGCAGGCTTTGATAGCTACAAAGATGCACAGATACCACAACAAGATACATGGTACGAGCCTAGAGCAATTTATGCAGGTGCAATCTTAGATGATAACACACAGGCTTTTTATGGATTAGCAGGTGCTAGTCTAGAAACATTAGGTGATATGATAAACATGCAACCTAACTTATAACGGAGAAAAATATGGAATGGTTTGAAAATAAAACTACACAGCTAATAGCCTTAGTAGGAATTGTAGGTACGCTTGCCGGTTTTGGATACACAGGTGCAGAGTATGTCAATAGGTTAGAGAATCTTGAAGCTGCAATAGGTGGGATAGATGATACCGAAGATGCTCAGAAGATTATTGAAGAAAGATTTGTAGCTATAGAAACTTCTGTTGAATATATTAACAAGAGTATTGACGAAGGCATAAGCCCATCTTTAAAAGTAATATCAGAAACTTCTAATGGTATGGGTAAAGATGTTGTAGCTTTACAAAAAGAAATAGAGTACCTACAAAACGAAGTAGATACTCTTAAGTCCGAGAACAAAAATCCTTTATCTAATTAATTTCAATCTTAGCATTAAGGGCATCCAGTTCTGACTCCAGTTCATTGTGGATGTTTAATATTTTTTGTCGTGCCTCTCTAATTACAGTTTCTATTATTTTTAAATCGTAACCTTTAAAAACTTTGTTAGCTTCTTTTAAAGGTAGCCCACTAGTTTCTGTAACTAAACGACCCTTGCTATCGAAAAGTATATGGAAGGATAATATGTTCGCTTCCGTTGCTTTCATTTTATATCTCCGTAAATGTTACTTTGTCTTGCTTACCTCTTAGTCCTGCCTTCATATAAGCTGTTGCTCTACCTTCAAAGAAGTTCTGATGTTCAACACCTAGTACTTCATCAAGCCAAGGTAAGGGGTTCTCTCTCTGATCAAAGTTAGTTTTTAATCCAAGTTGTAATAGTCTCCTGTCTGCAATGTATCTGTTATAAGCATACATATCTTTCTTTGTAAGTCCTTTCATGTCACCTAGTTCAAACACTAAGTCAAGAAACTTATCTTCCAACTCTACCATCTCTCTACATATTTCATACAGTTCTTTCTTGAACTCGTCTGTCCATATGTCTAGGTTCTCCTGTATAAATTCACGAAACAATTTAGTCATAGCCTCAACGTGTAATGATTCATCACGTATAGAGTATGTAACTATCTGCCCCATGCCTTTCATCTTTCCAAATCTAGGAAAGTTTAACAGGATTGCAAAGCTACTAAAGAGTTGTAAGCCTTCTGTAAATCCTGAATAGACTGCAAGTGTTCTTGCGATAGCCCGCTTATCTCTTCTAGTAGGTTTAAAGTCTTTAATATAATCATGCTTGTTTGCCATCTCTTCATACTCTGAGAAGGCTTTGTATTCTATGTCCGGCATACCAACAGTATCTAAAAGTAAACTGTAAGCATGCTGATGTATTGATTCCATGTTTGCAAAAGAACACATCATCATTCGTGCTTCAGGCTTTCTAAAGATACGCATGTACTTATCTATATATCCTGAACCAACATCAACATCAGACTGCGTAAACAATCTAAAGATTTGTGTAAGTAAATTCTTTTCTTCTTCGGTTAGTTCTTGCCAATCCTTGACATCTGTATGTAAGGGTACAGACTCAGGCAACCAATGCATTTGATTCTGCTCCACATACTTTTCAAACATCCAAGGATGATCAAAGGGTTTATAATATTCTCTGTTACTTAATAGGCTCATTTCTTTTCTCCACGTGTTCCGCATACTTTTTGAGTAAGGAACTGTTATATTGTTTTATATATTCTTCTTTGCTTAAGGTTGTTGAACCAAACGAAGAAGTCTCATCACAGTAGTCTAACCATTGCCGACTACAAAAACTATAAAAGGTATCTGACATTAAAACTCCTTAAGAAGTAAGTCTAACTTCTCTTGAGCAGTTGCCATCTTGTCTAGTAATACATCCATTGATTCAATAATATGTGGATGCTCTGCAACTCCTACACTTAATTGAAAATATGTATCGAGTTCTGTCTTAGCAATAGCTACTTCAGCTTCATACTTCTTTTTAAGTGCATCAAATCTTCCCTCATACATTGTATCAAATTTATCTTCTATCATATCTTATCCTTCACAACTTAAACATTCTACATCTTCAAGCTTAACTCTTTGTACTTTAACATTCACGTTCTCAGCATTACGAGCAGCATCTGATCTAAAATAATATAATGATTTTAATTTATTCATAGCATACCAATGAACATCATTAACATACTGCAAGTACTCATCATGAACTGCTTGAGACTCAGTAGCTTTAGGCATAGTGAAAAATAAATTTACACTTTGACTTTGACATACATAAGCTTGTCGCATGTGAGCATGTTCAACTAAATAGATTTGATTAATCTCAGTAGCTGTTTTAAATACTTCTTTCTCCTCATCTGATAAGACTTCTATTCCTTGTGCTGAACCATTAGCAATAGTCATATCTTTCCAAAGCTTTTCTCTTTCTTCTACACTTAATCCTTTCTTCTTTAGAAGTCGTTCCAAGTATTGATTCCGAACTTGGTAAGAACCCGATAAAGTTTTGTGCGTAAATACGTTAGCACGATATGGTTCAATGCTAGGGGAAGTGCCACCACATATAATGCTACTACTGGCATTAGGAGCAATAGCCATAAGATGAGCGTTACGCTTACTGCTACCATGTATATCAGGAGCTTCACCACGTTCTTTGGCAAGTCTTTTAGTAGCCTCCACAGATCGCTCTTTGATATGGGCGAACGCAACATTATTGATGCTTGTAGATCGTAAACCATTGAAAGGTAGTCCTTGACTTTGGAGTAAAGCATGAAAGCCCATCGCTCCAAGACCCACCGACCTTTCTCTATACGCTGAATAAGCAGCTTTAAGTAGTCCTTCTTTTTCTTCTCTAACATATTTTTTAAACCTCTCAAAATTTGCACTATAGCCACCAAGTTTACTCGTGTCTATAATGGCTTCAATAAAATGTTCTAATACATTGTCAAGCATTGTAATTAGATCATCAATAAACTGGTCATTCTTCTTCCACTTATCAAAGTGTTCTAAGTTGACCGAAGATAAACAACATACTGCGGTTCTCTCTTCATTAGTAGCTAGAACTATTTCAGAACACAGGTTGCTTTGATTTACTTTTAGACCTAAAGCTTTCTGTTCTTTAGGTAAGTGTTCATTACAGGTGTCTATGTTGACCATGTAAGGTTCACCTGTCTCTGCCCTAGCATTTAACATCTGCCACCACAAGTCTCTAGCACTTATAATCTTAACAGCTTCACCGCTCTTCGGATCAATTAACCTCCAGTCTTCATCACCTTTAACTGCATCTAAAAATTCATTAGTAATATTAATTCCATTATGTATATTTAAACACTTCCTATTTATATCACCGCCTGATTCTTTACGCATGTTAATAAACTCTTCGACTTCCGGATGTGATATATCCATGTAAGCAGCGTATGAACCTCGTCTAGTTACACCCTGATTAAAGGCAAGCATCTGAGAATCTACGACATGCATGAATGGGATTGAACCAGTAGAACGACTATGGTTAGAAGTACCAATACCATTGCTCCTAACATCTCCCCAATATCCACCGATGCCTCCACCTGAACTTGCGAGCCAAATGTTCTCATCATAGTGATCAGATAACCCACGCCTACTATCAGGTACGTAGTTGAGAAAGCAGCTAATAGGTAAGCCACGAGTTGTTCCCCCGTTAGAAAGTATAGGAGTACTAAACATAAACCATAGATCGGAACTGTACTCATAAAGTCTCTGTGCAAGATCAAAATCAGTTTCTCCTTTATACGTTGCACCAAAGACTGATGCTCTTGCGAATGCTTCTTGTGCATGTGTTTCTTCCTCCCAAAAATATCTATCCTTTAATGTATCTAAACTAAACTTGTCTAGTTTCTTTTCCTTGTCATAGTCTATAACTATGCCTAAGTAAGGCTTCTTACCTATCTTGTCTTCAACCATCTTTGTCTTCTCCTAAGTGATACTTGGTATCTTCTAAAGCTATAGCTATAATAGCATAGTGTATTATTTTAAGTAGGTCCATCTCTGCATCTGTACCATCTTTCTTACCACACCGCATAGCATACTTCATAATGTTACCCATACAAAATCCGTGTCCATGTCCTGCATCAATGATCATATCAGTTGCCTGATACTTCCCTTGTGCGTAATGTCTTTCGTATGTACCATCAACATATCTTTGGATTTGTTGTATGATATTATCTTCATTAAATTTATATTCCATATTCTGTTATCCATTCTTTAGGTAAATTATATTCTGAGTACCACGTAAAGTCATTAGCTTCAGCCCACTCGGCATGACTTCGTTTAGTACCATCTTTTCTTTTCTTTGCTGCAGGCATAGCTGCTTGTGGTTGTGAAAATATAAAGATAAGTTCTTGATCTTTATTTAAACTTTTTCTTATCCAAATATATTTACTGTACTCTGCATGATCCCAAAACCTTCCTTTAGCCTCAAGTAAATACTCAACTCCATCTATTGTTCTGCGAAAGTCAGGCTCGTAGGTATGATCAACTGTATATTTAATTTTATCTCCATGATGCGACCACTCTTGTAAAGGCTCTACGTGTAGTTTATATTCCCAATTAGAATCATATCCTTTAGGCACACCCTTCTCTACAGGTCTAGCCTTTCTAGGCTTTCTATATCCTCTCATTAATGTATACTCACATCTTCAGGTATACCATCTAAACGATTGTCTATAAGTTCTGCCATCCTATCTAAAACAAAGTGATCAACCTCTTCTAATGATCCTCCTGCATACAGAAAGCTACCCAATACAATTATTATTGTAGCTAAATCTTCCTTCATTAGATCATTCTCTTCCATCTCTGAGTAGTTCTTCAAATCTAATTGATTCGACATCCTTGTTCTCCTTTTTATTTATCTGTTTAATCTTCTTTGCAAACCATTTAAAACTATATGCTGACAATAAAAACTTTCTATTTGCAAACACATGTCCTTCTTTAGGTAAGTAATCTTTAAAGTTCTTTTCATTTATAGACTTAGCTTCTTCAGGAGTAACCATACTTTTTAACCAATCAAGTAACATAAGTTTAGCATGTTGTCTTATTTGTTTTGCTTTCTTACCATTCATTTTCTAGTTATCTCCTGAACATTAGGTTCTTTTACTACCTTCGTTAAGTACATCAAGCCTTTCGAATATTTAAATACTCTTAAACCTTCACCATCATTAGCATCTTTGTGACATTCATTCTTATGTCTACAATAAGTACAACCCCTAGGAAGTTTCATGTTTCCTGCTTTACCTTCAGGTATAGTAGTATAGCATAATTCAGGCGGGTTGTCAAGCTTCAATGCTTTCTTTACCTCTCTTATTCTATTCTTTGCATTAGGTTTATCAAAGAAACTAGGTCTATGTAAAGTTAATTCACCACTCTCCTTATTCATTACAAGGAAACCACCTGCCTTTGTCTTCTCTGCTTCTTCGTATCCTGATAGCTGTGCTAAATATCCGAAAGGATCATCGTCTGCTAACGTACCATTTGCAAACTTCCTGAATGCAAAACTAGATGCGGTCTTTATATCTACAACCTCACCATCAATCTTACAATCCATATGACCATGAACATTACTAACCTTAACTTGTTTCTGCTCATCAGAAACTTCATGACCGGAAAGTTTTACCAAGAACAACATGACCTCTTCTAAGATATGACCATACAAAAATCTTATAAACAAATGAGGATCAAGCTTCTGTGTTTCCTCTCCTTCTGACTTCATGTCATACCAAAGCTGCCTTAAAGGTTTACCTATGTTAGACATTCTAAGAGTTTCTTTATCTCTTGCTTTAGGTGTAGCCCAATGACGTAGTGCTTCTTTCATAGCGTTACCAAACTCGTCTAGTACTTCTTCACTTACATCAAGAGCCTCACCCTCGCCTAGTACAGCCAAGGTACTGTATATATCTTCAACTAATGTATCTAATTTTTTCATAATGATTCTATTATTTGTTGTGCTTTATCCTGTGTAATTTTAAACCACTCACCCTTTCTTTCTTCTGCAGATTTTTTTAATAAAGAATGTGCTTTAGCTTCTGCTTCTTTTCTATCATCAAAGAATTTACTATAACATAATTTGTAATCTCTAAAGGGGCTACTTGTTTGATATTGTTTACACCTATCTTCAGCATCTATAGCCATACCTACCTTTACCCAATTACTCCAACAAGGATTAGTTATAATGTATACATAACCCTCATCTGTTTTTTCATATCCTTTTAAAGACGCAAAGGCTGCACCTTCAAAAGTTTTGAATCTGCCTGCTTTATATAGTGGATGTTTTTGAGAAACATATTTACCATTAACATACATTCTTTTTAAGTTTGTTTTGCTGCTCCAGTTTTTGTGTAATTTTAAATGACACTTTTTACAATTATAATTACTTGTTTTGTATGCGTAATCGGAATAATTAGTTCCTAATACTAATTCAACACCACAAACAATACAATTTTTATTAATGTGTTTCACTCCAATCCCTCCCAACTTTATATTCACCATCCATAGGACAGCGAAGGTTATAATATTCTCCTGCTTTAATTATACAGTCAACTGCCATTTTACCTACGTTTTCAGAAAGGTCTTCTCTAACTTCCATCTGCCATTCATCATGTATGTTAGCCACAAACTTAGCATCAAAGGTATTTAGTTTTATAAGGGAATCAAATAGTGCTAGTCCTTTCTTCATTATGACTGCTCCTCCTCCCTGTAATAAACTATTCAATGCAGCATGCTCACTCCGTATAAATATCTTTCTACCATCTAACCCTTTAAGGTATCCTTTCTTTGCTGCTCTTGATACTTTATCTCTAAGAGATTTAAATGATGGGTTATTATCAAAGAAATGTTGCCTAAGTCTTCTACCATCGTTCCTGCTTCCTCTAACCACACTCCCAAGCTTTGCATCTCCTGCTCCGTATATAAGTGCATAGATGAATGTCTTTGCCTGATCTCTTGATTCAAGTCCTGCAGCTTTCTGATTAGCGGTGTGTATGTCTCCGTTAATAATTTCATTTGTATACTCCTGATCGTCCATATAATGTGCAAGCAATCTAAGTTCTAATCCACTTGCATCTATTCCTACTAAGTTGTAACCATCTTCAACAGTCCAACACTCCCTACACTCTTTACCATATAAACTTTTTAAGCTAGGTACTTGTGCTAAGTTAGGTTTATTGTGTGCCATACGTCCGGTAATTGTACCATTGGGTATCACAAAACCATGTACTCGTTCATCAGAACGTAAAGCTTTGACCCAAGAATCAATCTGTGCTATACGTTTCTGCAATGTTAAGTACTCTCCAATAAGTTTAGCTTCAGGTATATTAGTTATATTAATTAAGATACTCTCATCTACAATCGGCTGACCTGTTGGTGTAAATCTTTTTGGTTTCCATCCAAACTCTTGTAGGTATTGTCCAATTTGTTTACGTGATCCAAGATTAAATTCTTGTAGACGTTTACGCATGAACGGATTAACATCCTGTGTACGTATACATCTATCGTATTCTTCATCTGTTAAACCTCTCTTAGATAACTCACCATCCTTTTTTATATAAGGAGTAACTAACTTATCATCAACCATCTTAGGTTTAAATACCTTATGCACCTCATCCTCTGATGCCTGCATCTTCTCTCTAAGTTCAGCAAGTAATAGTTCTCCTTTCTTTATGTTAAATTTAAAACCATCCCACTCCTGTTGTCTCAAAGGTAATGCTACAGAATGTTCAAGGTCTACACTTTCTTTAGAGAATCCTTTACCTTCTTGTTGTAAAGCTTTGAACACCTTAGTATTTAATTCTACATCCCTGATACAATACTCTAACATCTGCTCGGAGTATTCATCATACTCTTCGAAGTCTATCTTAGGATACCCTAGTTTAAATCCCCACCTCTCTAACCCATGACCGCCTTCTCGTATAGGATAAAAAAGTCTTGATGTTACTAAGGTATCTATAACTTTTATTCCTGCTTGTTTAAAACTAGTTAGCTTCTCCAACATAGGAATGTCGAACCCTATAATGTTATGACCAATTAAAGTCTTTGCATTCTGTAAAAGTTCAACACCCTTGTCAAGTTCCCAAGGAGGATAACTGAATACCTCCTCGGTGTTTACATCTTGAGCAACGATACAATGTATAGTGTCTACACTATCTAAACCAATATCATCGTCACCCACTCTGTTTGTTTCTATATCAAATACTAAATCCATACTATAACTCCAAGGCTGAGAAGTCTGCATCTTCTTCTTCATAAGATTCTTTTTCAAACTCCTGCAGCCTGCCTGTTTCTCTATCATATAATAAATGAGTTGCCATACCTACATCACCTGTGTATCTAGATTTAAGTACCCTAACTCTAGTTGTATTAGATTCATTTATATCATCTGATTGTTGATTCCTTTCCAAGGCTATCACACAATCACTCAGTTGGGCTATTGACTGACTACCTCTAAGGTGGCTAAGGCTTACTTCGATTCCATTCTCATGCCCTTTATCACCACTCGCTCTACGTAAGTGAGAAACTAAAACTAATCCTGCTCCTGTTTCTTCTACTATACTTCTAAGCCTAGTCATTATATTATCAATAGCCCTACGTTCATCTCCTTCAGATACTGCTGATACTAACATGTGTAAGTGATCAACCACTACCCATTTACATTCACATGCTATGATCATGAATCTTAGCTTAGTAAATATCTCATCAATATCATTCGTACCAAAGTGAGCATGAACCCATACTCTATTTTTATTCTCGCCATCATATAATAGATCAAAGAATTTGTCAAGTTCTTCTTCAGAAAATTTCTCTCTCTCTTGATCTATATACAATCTTGCATTAGCTTCTATTGAAAGTATACCATCAATGGTTCTTCTCCAATCTTCTTCCAATGCAATCACTCCTACGTTATCCGTAGTATTCTTTATAAGGTGATGCTCAAGTTCTCTAGTGACTGACGACTTGCCTAGTCCTGTGCCACCGGTTAAAGTAACCAACTCACCTTGTCTTAAACCATATAGTTTCTTATTCAATCCTTCCCAAGGATAAGGCACACTATCCTTAACCGGTCTATTGAAGAACTTCTTCTTCTCTTCTGAGACATTGATAACACCACTCGGAGTATAAGTCTTCGCACTCCACCATGCTTCCATAAAGTCCTTATGCTTATTAGCTATCAACATATCGTTGGCATCTTTAAAGCCATTCGGAAGAGTCATGATCTTAGCTTTACTGGGTTGGAATAACCTAGCAACTTTCTTAGCTGCCTCCGTACCGCTCTTATCTTTATCAAAACAAATGATTATATTCTCAAAGCTTTCTAAGAACTCAAGGCTATCTTTGATGTCACGCTCTGCTCCTGCAGCACCACGCTTGATTGATACTGCAGCCCACTTACTGCCCATCAATTCATACGTTGCCATAGCATCACACTCACCTTCGGTTATAGTAATATACTTACCACCTTTATTGAATAGCTGTTCACCAAACAACGCAGTCTCATCAAATGATCCTTTCAGATAGAAGTCTTTGTTCTCAACCTTTCTAGTTTTAGTTGCAGCTAACTCATGCCCATTGTAATATGGATAGTGATGTTCAATAGGTTTACCATCAGCACCATGTACAACTTTAACTCCATACTTCTTAGCAGTCTCCTCAGATATTCTTCGATCTGTTAAAGCTGCGTATGAACCTTCTGAATTTACAGACTGCATTGGTTTAACTTTGCGTTCTACGACAGGCTGTGTAATATTAGATACATTTGATTCCTGATTAGGAGCAGGATGAAATGCATTACAAGTTGCATAGAAACATTTACTTGAGCCATCTGCATTTACGGATAAATGATTCTTGCCACAAGATGGACACTTAGCATTGTGTTGTATAAAAGCCATATAATTTCCCTCACGTTATTATTAAATTGTGTATAGTTAGTGCATGGTGGTTTAGTTCTCATTTACTTTTAGCCTTAACCTCTCTTAAGTCCGCTTACTTGTTTGACCAAGTACTCACTCGTACAGGATTTTATAACGACTCACTCCCAACTATACTGTGCTAGTTTTTACAAGGTCTAGCAACTTGTTAGGCACACTAGTCCGAATCGTCAGACTCAGATAGTTCTTCTTCAACTACTTCAGCATCAGCTACTGCGTTTGCTTTTCGTTGACCTTCTCCATTAACGATCTCAACAATCTTATCAGAGAAAAAGTTTATACCCGCTTGCAACTCTTCCAAGTCCAAGGTTAGGTTTGCTTTTTTCTGATTCAATCGTTGCAGTCTACCGAAGATTCCTTGTCCTTCTTCCGGCAAGTCCTCCACGTTAATCTGTACATCATCAATAGTTATAAAAGGTTTTATCTCTTCTTCTGTCATATTTAAAACTCCTCTACTTCTGCCATACTTACTGCGGAAAATCCTACATCAGCATTGTATTCTTGTAGTTGTACTACTTGAAGTCCTGCTAAATCCAAACCTTTAAAGTTTCCAAATTGAGGGTGTGTAGTTTCCCACTCCTTATACATAACAATAACATCTGAACCATTACCAATAGCAAGATCAATGTTGTTATTGTCCTTATCCTTAAGTTGAGGTACATCATTATCTGTTTCCTCCATGATCCACTTACCTGTTTCATCAGTAACATTATTACCTTCTGCATCCTTCTTAGGTCTTTTGATTCTAGCTTTTCTTTTAAAGAATAGAAACTTCTCGTTGCTTTCCTTATCAGTCTTAACTGAATGTTTAAATCCTCTATCTTCAAAGCCTGCAATGATGCTATCAGAATCAGAATTAATTACCTCGCCAAAGTTATTAACTACAATAGGATTGTAGATAGATGCTTGAAAGGTAGGTTCAAAAGTAGTATTAGGTGTCAACACACTAGCCCACTTTACTTCTCCACGCATAAATTGCGTACCCTTTTTTATATCACTCATATTTTTGTTTCCTCCATTATGTGATTGTGTATATAATATACCATAGTTTTAATTAAAAGTCAAGGGTTTTTAACTGAGCCTTCAGAACCCTATAACTGACCTGCCCATATAGGTAGGCAGACACGTAGCCATTGTGATATAGTGAGGGCTAGATCGGCTGACGTGTAGCTCATGTTTATATTCCCCTCAAGTATTGTTTATAAATGTAACCAATAAATATTTCTAAAGATTGGTTGTCCATAAATTTTAAAATATAATCATCACCTAATAATCTTAACTCATGTCCTAACTTCATCTCATACATATCACTCAGTATATTGTAGTCTGAACCTAGTTCTAGGTATTGATCTCTATTTAATTTTATCTCTCTGTCATTTAACTTTATCATTATATCCTCACTATACACTAATTAAAATAAAAGTCAAGTTCTTTTTTTAATTAGTTTTAATTTTTTTCTCCATTTACTTTTCTTGTAAACCTCCATAGTACCATCTGCATATCTTACTTCTAACACTCCATGATTAGCATGAAGAGATGAGATAGTATCTTTATTAACTTGATCTGCATACATCTTATGTACATCATACTCTGTCATGTGACCACCACTTAGGTTGCTCTCTACCCTTTTCCCATTTTGCATAATGTTTCTCATTGACTACATACTTTCGGTAGGCTTTGATCGGATCAGAATTTTTATACTCATCCGGCATAGCCTGTGCTAGTGGTGTTAATCCTTTGTCTTCAATGTTATCAGGATGCCAATACAATGCATCTTTTAACTTTGTAATACTTGCATGTTCTCTGCCATATCTGTGTTTGTATTCATCACCTAATGCTATGAAGTGTTTGTATAACCATCGATAATTATCCCATGATTCTCTAGCCCATATCGTACAAGGATGATTCCAGTATGCTCGTTTGTATAGTCCATTAGCATCTGCATATCCATCACCATCTAGTTCTCTATGAGCAGTACACAACATCTGTGCTGTCTCTAATGGCATCTTCACTAGCATCTTATCCGGCTGTGCTTGTGCTGATTCAATTGGACAATCATAAAAGTAAAATATATTCATAGTGTAGATTCCTCAAGTTCTAGTTCAAGTGTTTTTAGTTCTTCTTCAAACACAGTTTCACAATCATAGAACGCACTCTCTAAATTGTGTTGTGCTTCTCGTACATATTCTAACATAGATTCCATGTCGCTGTCAAGTGCTGCATCAAACTCTGCTAGGCTACTTAGCTTACACATAATCTCTACTATAGGATAGCTTAGTCCTTTAGCTTCTTTCGTAACTTCTCTTGCTTCTCGCAAAGCTTCCTCAACTTTATCTATATTGTTTTGTATAGCATCTGTGCTTCTAAATGTATACCAATCGTTTACTGCATTAAAACTAAATCGTCTATAGTTCTCCTCATCTTTCGTAGTATCTATTCCTTCAAAGCCTTCGAAGTCTCCATAGAATGATAATGGTTTTATATATCTCATCACTCCAGTATCTCTGTATGTAAATTTAATTACACCTTTTTTCTTTATCGCTTCAATAACATCTAGTGTTGCTTGTGATACGTCAATCATTTTCCTTGCCCTCTATATTTTTTGTAGGTTTGTTTTTTTCTCTTCGGCATTGTTGAAGTACCTACATTCCTTCGACCTTGCCAAGTTCTCTTACCTCTTACACCTGTCTTTGATGTATGAGATATGTTCTGTGTTGCACTCCTCATGTATATAATTCTCTCATACTAGAGACATAACTAGTTGCAAACAAGTCCCAGTAAGGCTCTGTAAAGTCTATGCATTTAGCTATCTCTAGTCCTTCTTCGTACCATCTCTCTTCTTGTTCTTGTTGTATTAAGTTACTCATTTATTCCTCCTTACTTTGTATATGCCTGTTACCTTTTGTTTCTTAGGATGTTCAGACAACATAACTGATTCCCATATTTCTTTTTGGATTCTAACAGATTGTTTCTTATCTGTCAAGCCCTGTATCTTTACGTTATTTAATTTAGGTTTCCAAGTCTTATGATATTGTTTTACTTGATCACTCCAATACCACTCAACCATCGTACCATTATCATCATATTCGAAGATAGGTTTATACACTAGCCCTCCCTTAAAGACTCAATCATATCTTTCAAACTTTCGATCTCAGATTTTAAATCTTCAATCTCACATTCAAGATTGTTTTGAATATCATCTGCATGTTGTATTGCATAGTCATGATTGCGATCTATGTTTAATTCAGCCTCATGTATACTGTTTTGTATATCATGAATCGGATCAGAATATTCAATCACTTCTTCAATAAAATCCCCCAATCCTTTAATCATAACATGCTCAGTAGCTGTTTTTTCGTGTCTATTCATATAGCCCTCCTATTTATTTTTATATTAGTATTATAAGTTATATTTATAATAGATATATTTTATAAATAATATTTATATTAATAAATATATTTATATATTATATAATATAATATCATTATAACATATGTCTTTCCAAAAGTCAAGTGCTAGTTTTTACAAGGAACTAGCAAACCTTCCCCACTATGCTGCTAAAGTCAACAGATTTTTAGATGCCTGTCTAACTTTATCCTGCCTAGCAACCTGTATCGCAGCAATATTTTTCTGTGCTGTAGATTTAGTTGCACTAGCATGCGTAGCCCAATGAGTCATTGTGTTGTATATAGCCCATGCTGTGCTACCCAACGCTTTTCTCTCATCGTTAGTGTACTGTGTCCATAGATTCATAAGAGTTCTATTCCTATAAACTTCCGGCTCAAGTAGTAAACTCTCTACTGTGCTAGTCATAGCTTTAACAGGTGTAACAAACTTACAGCCTGCTACATCAGCAAAAGTCTTAAACGCTTGATTGTCTGTAACAGATGTATTCTGCCATCTAATCCACCTTTCCGACTCATTCTGATATACATCAATAGCCTTTGACAACTTCCTAGCTGCGTGATCCATGTTTAATCCTGCAGTATGTCTTGCTTTAAACATTGCAAAGCTGTCTAGAAATACTTGCCCGTTTAGACATATCATTCTAACCGCACCTACTTCTACATGGAAACACCATGAGCCATCAAAACTATTTCTAGTTGAGATTTGTAGTGCTGTCTCTTCCTTGCCTTGCCCTACCGAATGAGCCGGTAAAGTGTAGACTGCATACGCTCTCGCACCATCATGACTCACTTGTATATCTCTAGTAACTCCAGTTGTATCTAGATCAGAATTCGAAATGATTCTCTCTACAGTTCTAAATGCATCAGGATGTTGTGCAACCTCATAACTCTGCCCAACTATACCGACTGACTCATTGTTATCATCTCTGATTAGCACCTTCTTATTTGGCACAACTTGAATCTCATCATTAGCATCTATAAATTTTACAGGTCTTGTGTAAACATTAAAGCCCGCAGCACCATAGTCACCTAGATTATTTAAAACATCATACGTTTTATTAATTGCAATTACATTACTCATTATTTTTTCTCCTCATTTTTATTATTATTATTATTGCTAACATCTTCTGCTAACTCCTTCCAATTTATATTATCGTCTTCGAAAAGTATATTATCAAAGTCTTCAAATAAATCTCGCTCTTCCATATTTTCTCCTATATAATTTTAAGTATGTGAATTAAATCACATCTAATTTTAAATGTCAATCTTTTTTTTATTTAATTTTATTTAGCACCTCCGCTTTTAATCTTATTATCTCTTCATTCAAAAGCCTTATGACTTTTTCATACTTTTTATTTTCTTCTACTATTTTAGAGTGTGCATCCCTATATAAATTGCCATGATCCATAAAGGTTAGCAAGCCACTAACAGCACCACCCATAAACGCACAAACACCTAATATAAAACTAAACCACGTATTATCTAAAGCAGCTAATCCTATAATAGATATTACACCTAAAAATATAAACATAAATATTCCAACTATTCTCATTTATTTTTCCTCCTCATCTCTAATCTTTTCAAAAAACCATACATTAAATTCATCTCTAACAGTATTTAAATATCCATACCTGCCGCCAACATCCCAAGCAGGTACATCTTTATAATATCCTGCTAAATCTTCAATATCATCTTGTATTTTTAAAGATATTTTTTCGTAGTCCCTATCTAAAATTAACTCCGGCTGTTTTAGAACTCTAACATTCCA
>UEXM01000911.1_pt1 | contig 24747 bp, 51 predicted proteins | sample 1796661 | NCBI WGS metagenome assembly UEXM01 (sample SAMEA4772469, study PRJEB27181) | metagenome | reverse complement strand
TAATGATTCCTTTCTCTATCTTATGTTGCCATTATACCTGTTATAATAACAAATGTCAAGAACTTTCTGCTTAAAAAAACCCTTGAAAATCAAGGGTTTATAAATTAATTTGGAGCGGATGGATGGTAATGCACCACCTTCTATTGGTTGGAAACCGATTGTAATACTTTTATACTACATCCGCCTAGGAAATGGTGGCAGGACATCTTGAGAGAGATTTGAGAGAGAGAGGTTGTCCCACCACCATTATTCTTATAATACCCTAAAGGTATTGATTTGTCAAGACATTTCTAAAGCTTCTTTTGTAGTTTCTTGAACTCTACGAGTCCATCCTCTACCGAATGTTTCAAATGTCTTTAGTTTTTCATAATACGATTGACGGTTTGCCTGAAAGGTTTCAATTGCATATGTCAATCCTTCATTCTCTACAAAGGTAGCAAGCGCCTTTAGAGTGTTTGGGCCTATACCACCGTCTGGAGTAGAACCAATCATTCTTTGTAGATACTTTGCACTTCGCCCTGTGCCTGCATTGACGCCAAAGTCAAAAACACACAAGTCTAGTCCAGATGGAATGTCATCACATTTCATTCTGCCCCAATAGTTCTTTTCATAGATAGGAGCAACGTCCTCAACTAAAAGGTCTTTCATATCCTTCTCACCACCAAAGTCTTCATAAACTCTTTTCGTGACGCCGAGGTTTGTCTCGCCGCCAGGGTCTTTAGGGTGATTGACGTAACCACCTTCGTGATGGAGAATCATCTCCAAACAATGTTGATAATTTTCTTTCATTTAGTTATTCCTTTGAAAGTCATCGTTCCAATCGAACGCTTCTTTTACAACTGCCGTAGACAGTCCCTTATACACTTGATGCAGTTTCTTGTCTTTTGCATTGACAATAAGTTCTGCTTCAGATTTGTGTAATCCTTCGAGCATCTGAATAAACAGATTCTCTTTCTTTGCACGAGGTAACGCTGGGTCACCACCTTTAATAAAACGGTAGAGTTTCTTACACTCTCTCCTTAGTACATTATGTTCTGTACCAATTGGTGCTTCATTTGCTTGATATGGTACTGCACCAGATGGCATCTCCCATTCAATGTTAGGGTCGAATGATGATTTAATAACCATTCGTAGTGGTTCAGTATCAAACTCTTGTAGGATACCAACCTTCTTATCTTTAGTTTTTGCTTTATGCACCTTGTCTAACACTTCTGATAGAAGTGGGGTATATGTATTTTGTGCCATATTAAAAGTCTCCAATGTCATTCATAAGATTTTTCAATCTTTTATTTATAAAATAATTTAGTAGTTTTGACCGTTCACCTTTTGGGGGATTTTTGTATTCTTCCAAAATCCTTTCCTTCAAGTCACTTGGTATGTACTCCAAATCAATTAAGGTTCTGTTACGTTGATAGTTACGAAGCATATCCTCAGTACAATAATCTTCTGGAGCAAGGTCAATCCAAACCGCCAGTTTCTTTTTGGTCAAAGGTTTCTGTCGTAACTCATTCACAAAGGTATCATCAGATGATAAGAAGTTTGGTACTCCATCACTTCTATCGCCTTTCAGAATGTGTTCCCTAATATATATGTCTGGATTAATGTCCTTAACAAACTTCTTCAACACAGGTGAATATTGTTTCACAAAGTTGTGTTTTTGCAACTGAATGAAGTCCTTATCACCAGACAAGATAAGCACCTTCTCATATTCAGATGGTGTCACGGCAATGTGCTGTACGACTGCAGCAATGCAATCATCTGCCTCTGCACCCTCTACCTCTAGAACCTTATATGGAAAGTGTGTTTTGATTTCATCTCTAATATTATTCAGAGTTTCAAAGATAGTGTTCCAATCGAGTCCAGAATTTTCTCTGTCCTTCTTTCGATTAGATTTGTAGTTGGGGAAGTAATCTCTTCTCCAATACTTCTTGCTGTCATAACAAAGTACAAGTTCTCCATATTCGCCTTGAAATCTAGAACGGTACATCCGAATAGAATTTAAGACCATATGACGAACTAAGTTTTCGTCAACATCATTCTGTTGTTTAGAGCCTATCTGCATCATTAGATTACTGATAGTCACTTGGTTCATATCAACCAATATCATAGTATTTCACCTTATATTTCATATTATTATATATTAGTCTATAATTACCCAAATGTCAAGAGATTTTAGCAATCTTTATCTAAATCCTCATCATCCATACCAACAAACTCTGCGAGCGAGTCGATATCAAAAGTAGTATACAAACCATCCTCATCATCTTCATCAGTAGTTACAAACATTCCAATAAGGTGTTGCATGGGGTGTCCCATACCTAAACCTCTATAGATTATTGATTTTACTAATTCGATTGTAAACCCAATATCACGAATGAACTCAGCGTCTTTGGTATCAATACCATTCTCACCAAGATTGTGAATCAAGTTTACTACTAGACCTTCGGTTAGATGTTCAGCAAACTTCAAGTCATCATGCATAACCAACGCTTTATTATCAATTTTGATATTTGCATCAGGGGTGCTTCTTAAAGGGAATTGCACCACATTACTCTTTGGGCCATTATCGTTCATTTTCCATTTCCCTTGTCCAAGTTTCTTGTATGTCTGGATACCATGTTCCAACATTTCTTTTTGGTGTGCCGTCTGGGTGATACGCCATAACTAGACAAACTGTCTTACATTTGTTCTGTTGATGTTCACCCCAAAACATATCAATATATGTTCCAGACCGTAAGTATAATTCCAAGTGACGAATGTAACCAGAGATACTTGAGACTTGTGCCTCTGCACCTTTTACCTTACGGCGTACATCGCTTCGGGCGATTGTCAATAATTCTTTTTGTGTTTTAATCCACTTCTTCACATTGATGTGACTCCAAGGATGTTCGTCACCTTTTGCTAGAACATCTGGGTGGATTGATTTATATTCTGGTGGGTTTTCTCTCGCACGTTTCTCTCGTGCAAGTGCAAGTCTTTCCCCTGCTGCTTTCTTCTGTTCAGCAGACATTGGTTTACGACTTTTACGTTTCTTTGGTAGGGTCTTATCACTCTCAATATTAACGGCACGTGCCATTTTGTCACCTCTTTAATAACCTAGTTCATCCATTCGCTTCAGCATCTTACGTTTATATCGTCTAGTCGCTGCAGCTTTCTCCTTACGTCTTTTTGTACCACGAGATTCATAATAACTTCGTTCTCGTAGTTCTTGAAAAAATCCATCTCTAATAAGACGTTTCTTCAATACTCTCATTGCACCATTCACATCGCCATTGCGAACCATTACAGTAGTGCCACCTAATGGTTTTTCACTTTTTTTCTTATACTTCATTATATCCTTCTATCAAAGTTAAGTTTGGCCTGTCCGGCAGGACTCGAACCTGCGACCCACAGCTTAGAAGGCTGTTGCTCTAATCCAACTGAGCTACGGACAGATTTGCTCAACTGGCGTCCATCTCTTGCAACATCTGTTCGATGTTTGCTGGAGGCAGACTTTTATCAAACTCTTCAAGACCATTCAAGAATGAGTTGATATCTTCTAGTGGCACTTGTTCTAATGCTTTCACATCTGCCACTGTTATTATATAGGACTCTACCGAAAATGGTATTTCTTCATAGGTAGAGTATTTATACACTTCACTCATAATAACCTCTTACTTTTGGAAACGTACAGAATACTGTCGCCCATTGTGCATGAATGTAACGATACTGTGTGAGTAAACCTCTACACGACTTTCGTTGTATCGTGTTTCAATATTACACACTTGGCGAGAACCACCAGTGGCAGTTGAATTATTGTGTCCAACTATTCCACCAAGTACTGCACCAATATTACGGTTGTTCTTACGGTCTTTACCATTACCAATCTGGTGTCCGATAATACCACCAATGATAGCACCACTTAGGGTATCACCAGTTTTGTCACCACTATAATGTTGTTGACCACAAACCTCTACTTGATAAGGCATCTGTTGAATAACAGTTTTGTTTACGTCTTGCACAGTTCCAGCAAACGCTGATGATGATGCAAGTACCATACCTAATGTCATAATAGTTTTTTTCATAATCCTACTCCTTAATTGTCATAACGAATTTTCCAGTTCCAAAGAGTTCGTATCCCTCTTTGCACTCGGTGATATTTACGTTGGCCTCCAACGCAACACACATTTCTTTGGCGGCCTTGATTGCCGCACCGATGTTTTTGTAAATCATAGTTAATCTCTCACTTTCAAGTATATAGTATCACATCTATATGAGTTTGTCAAGAGGTATTATCTCTTTTTCGCCAGTTTTTTCATCTTTTTTTACTTTAATCATGTTGTTCTTTTCAAGCATATTAAAAGTATGTTCAACAATGTCTTCAACTTTTTCTTTCTTACCAAGGTGTTTACCAAAGTAAAAGAAAACAGCAAGACATGAGGTGGCAAGGAATGCCTGTTCAAAAGGTGTCATTTATCGCTCCAATATAACGTAGTCGCCAAAGTATTTATCAAACACTGTGATGAGGTTTTCATAATCGCCTGTAGTCATCTCATCAACAATTTCTTTACCATTCAACCCCAATTGTTTAGCGAGGTTTGTGGCTTCTGCCATCAAAGAAAATGCATTTCCAGATGGGCCTGTCAAGTCGATGATAATGTTTTCACGAATTTGTTTTTCTCTAATCATTATGCGGCCTCCTGCTGTAACCATCGTTGAAGGGTAGGAACATCAATTCCCAGCGAATCAGCAAGTTTTGATTCTTCCTCAATCGCTTCCTTTTCCATTTGTTTTTCCCACTCTTGTTCTCGTTTCATCGAATCACAAGCGTACTCAATGATTTCATCCAACTCTGCATCTGTCTTAGATGAAAGGTCTAATGAACGAGCATACGACTTACTGAACGCATCAGCAGTACTGTAGTATGCATCCTCTTCCAACTGAATACGCTGAAACTCAGCAAGAGTACCAGAGGGAACACGTTCACTCCAATACTTAGTATCAGAAGGTTCTACCATAGAACCCATCCAACAACCAGGCTGTTTGGAAAATTCCTCTGCCTCTTTACGTTGAGCATTAATGTAATCTACAAGTTTCTGTTCCATAATCTTCTCCTCTATTCAACCCTATCGTGAATTGCAAGCGCACCGTAGAATGGTGTACCCATCATTTCTTCAACCTTTTCACTGAACCTTGAATCAGATGTTGCACCGTAGTGTCCACCCATCATAGTCCAAGACTTCTTTTCAATCTCAGCAGTAGGAACGATGTGAACGATTGTTCTACCCATAATATTCCTTGAAACCAACTGTGCGGCAGGATAATCGTCACTTGGATTAAACGGCCCATCTACGTTTTCAATACACAAACCTTTAATATCACCAGAGGTAACTCCACCGTTTGTACAGTCGTACTTACCATTCTTTAACACATCAATATGTAGTCCCATTATTTCCACTCCAATCCAAAATTTTCAATCATAATATCACGAACACGTTCTCTGTCCACACTGTCTGCGGCAAAGTTCTCAATACCAAACTTTTCCCAACATTCTTTCGTTGCGGCAAGAATCATCTCTGGTGTAGCACCAATAGGATAAATCGCATCAGGCACATTACCGTAGAAACTCTCTACATATGCAAGGAAGTCAGTCACTTCACCCACAATTTGTTCAACATTTTTATTCATAATAAATCCTCTCTTTTCACTCTATACTTACAGTATACTTGTTTTAACAACAAATGTCAAGTCTTTTTTTTAATTAAATGCAATTAAAGTTAATAAAAGACTATTCAAGGCAAATCCAATCGCATTAGATACAATGTACAAAGTATCTTTAGCATATATTGCCCTTACTAGGAACAAGAACAATCCAAACCATACTAACAGTATGAAGTTCAATGGTGGCAAGTTAGTTGACCATCCCATTAGAACAGAGATTGATGTCGGAGCAGTTGCTCCGTGGATGAGAATCATTCCCAACCATCCACAAGTTTCTGGTACATTCAAATTTTTAATCATAATAATAAATTCCTTTCTTTATCTTATATGGCTATTATACCTGTTATTATAACAAATGTCAAGTATTATTTTCAATTATCCGTAATTAATTTCGGCAATGTCTATACATTTGTCATAAAGGTCTTCATAGAACAAATCAGCGTTCTCTTCTTGAAGTTGTTCTAACTGAGCATCATTCAGTTCTTTACCATTACAGGCAAACTTTGCAGATTCTATGTAAGCCATAACAAAGTCTGGATAGTCTTTCATATCAAGACCATCAACTTCAACATCTGTAACTTCTAAATTATTTAATTTGTATTTCATATTATTTCCTTTCATTAACTAATATTCCATTTCACTTCAACTTTACCTTTTTTCAGGCACTCGGCAAGATATTCAAGATAGGCAACACCACTTCTCTTTTCATCAGAGGCACCCTCTGTGATATTGATGATTGCATTTTCCAGATTTTCAATCATTGACTTCTCGGCCTCACCGAAATTCATAACAAACTGACCTTCGTTGTTTTCAACAAACATCTTCTTCTCTTTCCAATCTTGATAAAAATAACCCATTATGCATTCTCCATTTTCTTTGCAAGTTCTTCACATTCTTTTTCAGTAGCAACACCAACTAGAGTTGCAAGTTTCTCAAGTGTCTCTTGACCAGAAGATGACATTCTGTCAAACTCCCAATATAAGTCACAAACACATTTCGCAATTTTTAATTTATCCATTCTAATACGCCTTTGTCATTTCCATTAATTTAAAACCTTCTTCTGCAAGTATCTTTGCATCGTCATGATGGGCGAACCCTTCTTCATCTGCAAAGTCCATGCTGCTTGTGTAGTAGATGGTATCATTGTCGATATCAATATGATGGGTATCCATTACATATTTGAAAGTTTTTGCAGTCTGGATATTTCCAGCAATCAAATTACCAGGCCCCTTGTAAATCTCAAGTCCGCCGTTGTTCGCACCGATAAAAATTGTCTCACTCATTTGAAGTCCTTTCTCTCTCTTGACTATACATATACTATACGATGTTTTGATAACAAAGTCAAGGACTTTTTTAAGTGGTTGATTTTATTGAGTTTTTTGGAGAGGGGAAAAAGAAAAAACCCACGAATCGAGCGAATCACTTGCGAATCGTGGGTTTCCTTAGAGTTATACTACTTTACCTAAGAACCTTGCGATATGGTGTACCCAAGGTAGTAACATGATAGACATGAATAGATTTGCACCAGAATGTGCTAGTGCAATTCTCAAGGTATCACCTTTTGGCATTCCGTCTGAAACCAGAAGTCCTGCTAACCAGATAGTACCAGTTGTACCAATGTTTGCACCAAGTACTGCTGCAATTGCGGCTGGTAGTGGTAATGCACCAGATGCTACTAGTGCAATGATTGCTGTCGTTGATAGTGATGATGATTGCCAAAGCAGTGTCATTACGATACCACCGATAAACATATAGATTGGATTACCTAGAAAGAATGCAAGGTGTTCCATATTACCCATAGACTTCATACCACCAGAAAACATTTTCAGACCGATATAAAATACTACAAGACCTACAAGTGCTGTAATAATTGGATTACCTAGTTCCATCTTCTTAACCTTTCTCCAAAGTTGGTCAGACATGATTGCCCCCAATATAAGAAGAGGGAATTGATTTTCCCTCTTATTTTTATATATACACAATACCACTTTAAAATGGAAATGTCAAGAAAATTTCACAAAACTTTAATATATCCCTTTGCGAGCAAGTTCCTGTTGTCTGCGTTCTAAGTCTACCAAGTCAACTGACTTTGCAAGGTAGTCTTCGATTGCACGATGTTTTCTGGTATTCCACCAGTGCAAAAAATTCTTCATTTAGATTTCAACTCTTTCAACTGCATCATAAGTTCTTTTGATTCTTTATGATATCCTTGTGCAGCAAGTTGACTTGCTGCTCTTGCAGTTCCGACAATCTCTAAGTGAGCACCAGCTTTGTTAATTAATGAACTCATGTAGTGTGCAACTTTGTCGCATACCTCACAAGTCACTTCGTATGTGTGTTTAAATACTTCTGTAGTCATTTTGATATTCTTCCTTTTGTAGTTAAGTAGTTGTTATAGAAACTAATGCAATCGTCATTAGATAAGTGTCTAGTTTCGTTGTTCCATTCAGTGCGTACATATCTGACAATTCCGGCATCTGGATAATCACTTTGGAACAAACTAAGTAGTTTGTGTATCATTTTATTACTCCACGCATTAAAAAAGGGTGCAATGCACCCTTGGATTATTTTTTTGGTTGTTTAGACGAACTTAAATAGTCCGCTTCATCTTCGGTGTAAGGCCACATGGCAAGATTCCTTTTATCTGGGGATTTACGCAATTATTTATAACAGTAACACTGTCCTAATTGTTGCGCTGAGGGAAAATCAGTAGTGTCATTTTTGCATAGGTCTGGTGCATTATCTGAACAACTTTTCCATCTTGTTCTGTCTAGGTCTTCTCATGACCTTTTCTTTTTTAGGGGGTTCTGGTGGAGTTTCTACAGGTTTTTCAGATTTGGTAAAACGTGGTTTCTCTCTCATTTCTAGTTGTGACTTAAACATCTGTCTAACGTCTGGATGGTTTTCTGAAAATCTCAACATCATCTGTATTGCAACATATGGGTCACCCATAAAACGTAAACGATTTGCGACATAGAGTTTACCCTTGCCGTTGTCCATGTCTAATACTAAATTGTTATGTCGATATATCACCTTTATGCAATCCCACAAAATATTCAGCGTCCACTATAACAAGTGGTTTGTGATTGTTTCTTTTAACCACTACCACTGGTTCATAGTCTTTACTATTTTCTACTGCTTGAGAATATGATTGCCATATGTTTACTTTTTCTTGGTTTTTACACTCTATCGAATAAGGGAACTTCTCTCTCGCAGCCCTTGCCATAATTAAGTCTTCACCACCAGCGCCCATTGACCTTGATTCAACATCTTCTGGATGGACTCCTAAATTTTCAATTAGAAGGTCACGAAACCACTGTTGTAACCTTCTACCTTTTGCTTTCGCACTTTGCGTCTTCACTAGTATTCTTCTTCCTCATCGTATAGGTCATCTTCATTATCTTCTGGGATTTCTGTGCCACAGAAAACACAGTACTTTATTTCATAGTGATGTTCTGACATTCCATGACGTACTGTAAATTCTGCATCACATTCCTCACAGGAGATAATCTTTCTACTCATATTTATGCAGCGTCCTCATACGCATCATCCCAAGTACCAGTTAACCCAGCAACCTCATATTCGGTTACTCTGTTTTCAAAAAAGTTAGTATGGTCTGCACCGTTAAGTACCCATTCTAACCACGGTAGAGGATTTTCTTTAACCTTGAAATTTGGTTTCAATCCCAACTGAAGTAATCTTCTATCAGTTATATATCTTATATAGGTCTTCACATCAGACGCTTCAAGACCCTCTGGAGCACCCATCTTATAAGTTAACTGTACAAACTTATCTTCCAGTTTCACAGAATGTCTTGCCATCTCATAGATTTCAGATTTGAAGTCATCATCTACAACCTTTGGATATTCTATACAGAATTGTCGGAATAGTTTTGCAATCCCCTCTACATGAATAGATTCGTCACGAATAGACCATTCTACGACCTTTCCCATACCTTTCATCTTACCGAACCTTTGGAAGTTCAACAACATGACGAATGATGCAAACAGAGCAATACCTTCGTTCATAACTGACTTTGCCATTGCAAGTGCAAGACCTCTATGCGTGGATGTATTTGAATCCATCATGAAGTCAATCTTATCTGCCATCTCAGAATACTCAAGGAATGCATGGTATTCTTCTGGTGGTAATCCAAGAGTTTCATTCAGTAGTGCATATGCTCTCTGGTGGATTGCTTCTCTATTTGCAAATGAACCTAACATATTTCTTACTTCATTATTCTTAAACTTTGGAATCAACTGGTCATAGTAGTTCTGTCCAACTGCAACATCAGCCTGTGTAAACAGTCTTAGAATATTGGTAATATAATCCTTCTCTGCATCAGTAACTTTACTAGACTTCCAATCAGATACATCTTCAGACAAATCAAGTTCATCTTCAATCCAATGTACCTTTTCATGTCTTGTTGTGATTTCAACTGCCCAAGGATAATAAAATGGTTTATAAGTTTCACTAAATTTTAATAGACTTCCACCACCTCTTTTTTTGAAAAGGGTTTCTGCATATTTCATTAAGTCATCATATCCACCAATACGGTCACCATCCACAAAAATTTGTGGTACAGAGTTCACTCTGCGTACTTCAGTTGGGGCTCCAACAACTTCTTTAATGCCATTAATAGACTGATAGAATGCTAGACGCTCTTCTTCGTTGTCCATCAATTCTGCATGATAATCAAATCCATTATCATCAAACCACTTCTTGGTCATCTCACAGAATGGGCAATCTGATTTAGTTATTACTCTTATTTCCATTTCTTACTTCTCCATCTATTAGTTATTTTATTTTTACGCTGCTAACGGTCTTTCTGGGTTTACCCCCAACATATCACCCCATGCACCATAATAGTGTCTCATACCCACTTCATCGTGGATAGTTCCATTCTCATGTCTTCCATGTAGAATGTTTCTTTTCTCTGTACCCTCACGCATTGTTGTACCTTGTCCAGCAACACCAATCAAATCTTCATGTAGGTTACGACCAAATGGCCCCCATATAGAATTGTGATGTTTAATGCGAGTAAGTCTTTCTTCTTTCGTATCCTTCTTGAGTCCATATCCTCTAAACTCAATCAGAACTTGATTTGGCCCAATTGGTGTTACACTATCTGAACGATATGCACTTCCTCTTAGGTTGAAGTTGAAGCCAGGAAACAGGTCAACCATGTACCACTGATTTGGTGGTAGGTTGGGGAATGATAGTTCCCCCCTGTCATCAAAACCTTCATACTCCTCGTAGTTAACTGTGAATGAACTTACATTCACATGACCATTATCAAATGGTATATTCTTACGGGCAAAATACTCATCATTGAATCCACTTACTCTATTAAAGTAATGCATGAAGTCATGATAGAATTCACTGTTAGTATCATGCCACAACTTGTAATTCGTGTCGATGATTGCTTTATGATAATGAAAGACTTCCATCTCTTCGGTATCAATTGCGTCTGCAATACAATCAAACGCACCAGCAGTCCACTCATCCACACTCTGTGTAGGATTGGGGTTTAGTGTTGTCCACACCATTCCACCATGTTTAACTTCACAATGCAACTCTTTACCAAAAGTCTCATCGTTCCATAACTTACCAGAAGGTTGTTGTGGGCCGTGATTTAAATATGCTTTTATTGTATCACCTGTATTCCATACTATAACATTCTGAAAGGCAATCTGTGATGTCCTGTAACATCCAACATCTGGAAGTTCACTCTTGTGACAAACAGGTATCCATACCTTACTGAAAATGTGTTCTTGTTCTTGCTCAAAAATGTCTTTGTTATTATAACATTCACTAGAGATATATTCTACGTTAGGCGTCTTAATCCAATTCTTATGATTTCTTGGTGGCATAATACCATCTCCTATACTGCAAAACTTTCACCACATCCACAAGATGCAGTTGCATTTGGATTACTCACTTTTAAAAATGAACCACCCAACTCTGTAACATAATCTACAGTGCAACCCAATACAAACATTTCTGCTACTGGGTCAATCACTAAATTTTCAACGGTAGGTTCTTTCTCTGTTACTTCCCAAACATATTGGAAACCAGAACATCCCCCACCCTTGACTGATAAGTAAACATTTGGTTTACCTACTTGTTTTAAATATTCTCTTGCACTATCTGTTAACTGAACTACCCTTGACACGCTACACACTCATCTTGCGATTGTGCAGTGATATCACAAACAGCTTGTGACTCATAGTCTTTCAATGCATTCCTTTCTACTTTCTCTGATACATTCTCTGCACGTTGTCCTGTTTCAGTTCTCAAATAGTAAAGACCTTTACAACCCTCTTTCCATGCGTTCATATGCACTTGATGTAAATATTTCTTTGTTGCACCAGCAGGAAAGAACAGATTTAATGATTGACCTTGACATAGGAATCTTTGTCTATCTCCACCCTGTCTCACCAATACATTTTGGTCAACTTCGATTGCAGTTTTGAAAACTTCCTTAACATCATCCTTCAAGAATTTTAGATGTTGTACAGAACCACCATTGGTGATAATATCTTGCCATACCTTATCAGTATTCTTACCTACCTTTTCCAGTTCTTCTGCAAGGTATTTGTTTTTCACAAGGTGTGACCCTGCTCTGGTTCTGTGTGTATATGCATTTGCTTTAATCGGTTCGATTGATGGTGAAGTACCACAGATAATAGAACTGTTTGCATTCGGAGCGATTGCAAGTAGATGTGCATTACGTCTACCAGTACCTTCCATATCTGGTGCCTCACCCTTTATCACGCCCAATCTAAGACTTTCTTCAACTGCTTGTTTCTGAATGTGTTGAAAGACAACTGCATTCCATACGTCAGCTTGACCACCATCAAATGGAATTCTTTTCTTATTCAAGAATGAATGCCATCCCATCGCACCAAGACCAAGTGAACGCTCTTGTTCAGCAGAGTATCTTGCACGACTGATATCATCTGGCGCATTGTCAATAAAGAATTGTAACACATTGTCCAAGAATCGAACAAGGTCAGCAATCATTTCTGAATGTTTCCAATCGTCAAACAATTCAACATTGACTGAAGAAAGACAACACACTGCTGTTCTGTCTTCAGATGTTGGTAAGTGAATTTCGTTACATAAGTTTGAACCATGAATCCTCAATCCCTTGTCTTTTTGAGTTTGTGGCATCGCACGATTAGCAGTGTCGATAAAGTTCAAGTATGGTTCACCTGTACGATATCTCACTTCTAGAATTTGTTCCCACAACTTCCTTGCTCTCATTGTCTCACGAACTGTATCATCATTAGGGTCTTTTAAATCCCACCACTCATTTCTTTCTACTGCTCGCATAAACGAATCAGTAATGTTAATAGCATGGTGCAAGTTAAGGTTCTTGCGGTTTACATCACCAGTAGGAACTCTCATGTTTAAGAATTCTATGATGTCTGGATGAGAAACATCCATGTAAGCTGCATAAGAACCTTTCCTTGTCTTACCCTGTCTGTATGCTGTCATGTCTGCATCAACGGTATGCAAAAACGGCATAGGGCCTGGTGCTTTGTCAGACACGGCACGAATATCGCTCCAGTGTCCACCAACTCCACCACCCTTCACAGAAAGCCAACGTAGTTCCGCTGTGTGGTCAATAAGACCTTCCAACGAATCTGGTACATAAGTTAAAAAACAAGAAATAGGTAATGCCTTGACTTTTTGTCCAGGCATTGGTGCATTAGATAATACAGGTGATGCAAACATGAACCACCCCTTAGAAACGTAATCATAAATTCTTTGTGCGAGTTTCATATCTTCATAGGAATATGCAACCGCTGCTCTTGCAAATGCTTGTTGTGGACTATCTTCACCTTTAATACAATAATAATCTTTTAACAATTTTTGTGCTTGTTCTGATAATGTTTTGTCTCTATCTAAATCAATAGATATACCCAAGTACTTAGAGTCCTTCACCATTGGGAACTCCACAATCTCTGCTGTTTGCATTTAATAACTCCTATATTTTTTTCCATGTTTGAAGGGCAACCTTTGCTGTTAATCCTTGAAGGGTATTGTTATGTATAAGTTCCATAATCTCTGGAGCGTCCATTCCAGATAAAATCATATCATTTATATCTTTCTGTCGCACATAATCTGGCCACACAACAACCCTATAACCTTCATCAACTGCCTGTTCAATTTGTTTAATTACTTCCCTGTTCCTTGGTTCATTATCTGGAACAAGAACTGCTTTGTCTTTGTATTGAGGTACACGCAAATCACTTTGAGCAACCGCAATACAGTTTGGTATAAAAAGACTATCAATAGGGCCTTCCACGACAAAAATATCCCTAGAAGTGTCCACCCTATCAAGTCCAAATATTTTCGGTACACTCTCATCAAGTCTGATGGTAATGTACTTTGGTTTTTCTTTTCCAAACGCTCTCCCTTGATATGCAAATATATCACCATTGGAATCACGAAACGGAATTACCATCCTTGGGTGGTCGCCCTCCAAAGATGGGAATTTATTTGGAACTAACTCGTTAGTCCAAGAATAAAACTGATTGCACAAGAAGATATCAGTATCATTAGGAATTCTTCGGTCTTCAATGAACCGATAAGCAGGATGCTTTTTTCCAATTTCTCTAAAAGATTTGACATTTTCAAAGATACCCTTTTGTTTAAAAACAGGTTTCGGTATATCGAATTTTGGATTCTCGACATGACCACCCCTACCTGTTGCGGTGTGACCTTCTTTGTACCGTTCTAATATATAGTCATCATGAACCTTAGAGTCTATGTGTTTTATCAAATTAGATAAATTAGTTCCCATACTACAATTGTGACATTTGTAGAATAGGTCGCTCTTTTTGCGAAAGACAAATCCTCTTGCCTTTGACTGACTTTTTTTGGAATCACCACAAAACGGACAACGAAAGTTCCAGAGATAATCGCTCTTCTTCTTGAACCGTTGTAGTCTATGTGATATTAGATTAAGATATTTTAGGTCTATGTACATACTCATAAGACAGAGTATATACAGTTATAGGTTGATTGTCAAGACCTTTTGGATAATAAATCCAATTACTATTGCACCACCAATAATAAGCCATCTCCACTTCTCAAGAACACCCACTCTGGTGGATAATTCTTCACGCATCTTGCGAAAATGTTCTTCTTCTGTTTTACTGTGTGCATTCATTTGTTCAACAAGTCTACGTTCCATATCACCCATAGCCTTGTTGGTTTCTTTAGCATTAGAGGTAATGCGAGAATGTAACTCCATTATATTCTCAGTAAGTTTTTTCTCTTGTTCGTCCAATGCTTCTTCCTGTCTAATTAATTTTTCTTCGTGTACCGCCATGATTGTATGAAGGGAACTTGATACATCTGCTATTTTTTCAATAGCAGTATCAAGTCTAGAGTAGATGCCTTTCATGTCATCCACCTCTCTTTTTAACAATGCAATCTCAGTTTCCACAGACAATTATTTGCCTCCCTTTCCTGGCTGTCCTTGAGTGAACTCAAGTATACTTCCAGTTTCATCAATTAGGACTTCTAATTTTTGACAACTAATCCTTGTACCTGTTATACTATTTGGGTCAATTGTCATGTTTCTTTCCATAGTTCTTTTTGTCGATAGACATTCACTTAAACCATCTCTAACCGTGTATTCGATTAGTTCACCACCACTCATATACAATAAAAGTACAAATTCTACTACTTTCATATTAGTGCGCTTTCTGCCCGTTTACCATTTTATCTTTTAGTGCATCAATTTGTGTTTCTAACTTTTGAATTCTTGTTTCATAAAATTCTAATGTCAACTTCTGTTGTTGGTCAAACGGTGCTTTTCCTGTTTCTATTTCTACTGTCAGTTTTTCTAGTTCTCCAGCAATATGTTCTATTAGCATAAATTGTTCTGCGTCTGCTGGTAACGCACCCATCTCTCCTCTTGGCCATTTGATTCGGAATTCAGTATTCTTTTCTAAATCAGAGGACATAAGAGTTTGCTCAGTTTCTAAATTATTTATTCTCTCAATGATACCAAAATACGCCCAAGTTGCAATTGCAGCTCCAGCGATAATAGATAATATATTTCTCAAGGGCATTGCCACTTGTGTATCATCTGATAAATTTGCAGTATTCTTACTCATCTCACTTCTCCATTACTATTTAGGGATTGTCAAAGTTTTGACAATAGTAATAATTTGACATTGCCCTGTGTCAAAATTACTTACTTACCTCAACCTCTTCGTTTCTTTTTCTATGTCCGTTCCATGCAACCCAACCACCAAGTCTCAAAGCATAGTATGCTAAGTAGTTGAGAAAGTGAAAACCATTTTGTTCAATATTGATATCTCTGAAAATTTGGTCTGCTTGTTTTTGAGTAATCTTACCCATAGTTTCTTTCTGACCAGATTTAAGTAGAGTTGCATACTTGTATGCATAATCATGAACAAGTCCACCCATGAGAAGAACACCTGTCGGTGATAACCATGTGTGTAAGAATTTAGGTATTGATGCACCATCAAATCTAAAGCCTTGTGGTATGATATACTTTTCACCCATGATAGTAAATGACCAATCATCTGCGACTTCCCAATGTCGAGTACCAGTTAACCACATCCAAATCGCACTCCAAAATCCTTTGCCTGCGGTTGGGATTGGAATTGGTCTTAGTTGTGGCATTACGTTATATTCAAATCCTATTCTCTTCGTTTTATTATCAACACCAAACATATTGATAATAAAACCTACTGCAATTAGTATACCAACTACAGTAAATTGCCACCATGTTACTGCTAAATCAATAACGACATTAATCATCTGTTCCATCTATTTTCTCCTCTGACGGTTTGACCGCCTCCTCATAATAGAGTATAATTTGTTTTTGTTGTTCAATGTACCTTCTTAGTTCTGCAAAGTTCTTTGATAGATTTTCATAATCTTTGACAGATATTGCGATATACGAATCTGCACCGTTCTTTGCTTCAAACTCTTTTTTGAATTCCTCAAAGTTTTCTTCTGGTGAAACGACATATATCTTAACGTCATTCATCCGTACTTGTTTAGGATGAGGTACAGTTGGTATCTGTCTCTCAACTAATTTTGTTACTGTAACAACTTGTTTTTCTGGTTTATAGAAACTAGAACAACCACTAATCAGTAGTGTTGTCGCCAGTAACAGACTCAAGGTCATCCCAAAGTTTATCTGTCGCATTTTGCATCCTCTTTTCAATCAACCCAGGCTTCTTGTTTGCAAGGTGGGTTAGATTGTGTTTATTTAAAGTTTCACGCAACTCATCTCCATACTCTTCAGACTTTCTCAAGTCTTTATTCAGTTGGTCAGTAAGTGCGTTTAACCTTACATTGTTTTCTGTCATCTTCGTGATAGTTGCTTGGTTCTCTTCATTTGCGACTTCTAGTTTCGCAGTGTTCTCTCGCAATTGTGCAATAGTTGCCTGTGTCGTATCATAGTAATACTTGGCGGCATAAGCTGCACCGCCAAGTAATGCAACCACGAATATAATTGCGTATAGTCTAATCATTCTTTAGGTGCCTTTGTTCCAAACATTCTTTCGTAAGATGGGTCATTAGCATAATCATCTGCCCATCTATTTTCAGTGAATGTTGCAAAGTCAATTAAGTCAGTAATATCTTGATAGTTCTGTGTTACGAACTCATCAGTTTCCTTTAACTTTGCTTTTAAGTCTGCGATATCACGTTTCATATTGATATCATTCTCCATAGTCATTCGACTTGTGAGTTCAGACACCTGTTCATTCAACTGTGAAATCGTCTGCGCCTGTTGTGCAGTCCACCATACAAAGGCAGATACTTGCAATACAATCGCAATCAATACACCAATACTAAATTTCATATTCATGATAGTTTCCTTTTAATCCATAAGACTAGAGCATACACAACAATACCATATAGTGTTGCAACTCCAATGTCTAATAGGTGTTCACGCATATGATATATAAACTCTATCCCTGCTTGAACGTCACCCATGCTTCCAGCATCATCAACGACAATGCTTTTTACTGAACCGTCTGTATCAAACTCTACAGCAGTTCTTTCTGTTTCTGACTGAATATCACTCATTCAGATTTCCAAATTGTCCAGATACCCCATGCGATTGCAATACCAGCAGCAATCTTTGCAAGTGGTGCCATGAATAGAATCATAAGTCCTAGTCCAATGCATACTGCACCATCCCAAGATGTTCTTTCACCAACTCTGTTTTTTATCCAATTTATCATTTTAGTCTCCTATATTGCTCAAAGGCAAGTTTTGTATTACGAGTTTTAAAGTCCTTCTTACGCATAATTGTTTTCGCAACAAGTTCTAACTCACCCCCCTTGAGGTTTAATGCGAACGGCATATTTACATCTGTTCGCATATCATTTAACACCGCTTCGGCATCAGGCCCAAGTTGTGCTATCTTCTTTCCATACTTCTTAAACGATTGTTTGAAAAGTCTGGTAAGTTCAGCAGTAGTAATTTGTTTTTTGTTTCTTTCGTCATTCACCCTGTCAAGGAAGTGTCGAGTGAATTCAACATCTATACCAACAGCACCAAACAATCTGTCTGCGTACTTCTCTAGTTGGTCTAAATCTGTTTTGGTAATTTCTTTTTGTGCCTGAAGGTTGAAAATTGGATTCATTGTTCCAAGACCAGGCCCTACCGCATTTGCACTTAGGTCTGCAATCGGTTTCTGAAAATTATATGCAACTTCTTTAAACGAGTGCATAACATTACTTCATTACTACAGAAACCAGTTTCATCAATTGTGACTTACCACCTTTGTTGATAATGTCCATCATCTTTTTCTTGGTGTCTGGTTTAACTTGGTCAAGAGCCTGTGTCAATGCAGACGCAGTGAAAAGGTCAATACGCATAGTACCATCCTTCATCTTGATTTTGTTGTTTTGTTTGTTTTTTACGATGTTCTTTAGAATTGCAATGTTGTCTTCTGCAAGAAGATGTTCAACACCAAAGTTATCAGTGTTCTCTTGAACCTTCTTTGCAAGTTTGGATTCTCTCTTTGCACGAAGCGTTTCCATACGTTTAATAAAAGACTTCGCATCTTTGGTACGTCCGTCATACATACCAACTTTCTTTTTCTTCTTGACAACAACTGTAGATGCATCATCTCCTGTGCCTGCAACTGAAGTACCTGTTGCATTCACTGGTGCATCTTCATTTTTGATTCCAAGTGTTTCATCGTTGTAAAAGTTTTTCATAATATCTTGAAACTTTAAACTCATAACTCTAAATCCTCTATTCCTACTGCTTTGATATCTTCTGCACTGACAAAGATTTTACTCTGTGTTGGCATATGAATTACAGGGAATACATCTACTCCTAAGATTGTGTCTTCTGGTGCGATTGCTTCAAATGTTTGAACCTCATCACCTTCTAACGCATCTGGTGTTTCTGCATCTTCCTCATCAAATGCAATATCATTTATTAACTTATATATACCTTTCGGTAACTTACCATCCTCTAGTGTTACTTCCTCTGCAATTGTATCGTCAAGTTCGTATTCGTTTTCTTTTAGATACTTGAGGAATTCTTTCTCAAACATTTGTGGGTCATCGACCTGTTCTTTGAAAGTATCCTTGAGTAAGAATAGTGCTGCAGCATATGTACCAACTTTAGTACGCAATCCAGGCACCTTCTCAAATAGTTTCTTAATATTGAAAACTAATTTGTGAAGAACCGTATATGCATTTTTCTCTGCAATTGTTCTTAACGTGGTTGGTTTATTTGTACCTGGCTCAACAATACGGTTTCCCTTATTATCAATTATACCAAGTTTGAACGCTTCCGTCTTTTGAAACGGTGTTGTCAGTAACTTAATAAACCTATACGTTACAAATAAATCTATCGCTCTACCCATTATAGTTTCCTTAAAACTCCAGAAATAAACAAATCTTCCATAACATTTGGTAACTCCTTTTCTGGTAGTATACCCAGAAAATTCATGAAAGATTTCAAGTGAGGCCAATATTCTTGTTCAATCTTGAAAAACAACAAGGTTGAACACGCATCTGGCCCGAACACATTATTTAGCACGATTATGTGATTGAGCAATAACCTCTCTTTCAATATTCCGTGTTCAGTATATTTTCTCAAGAGTCTCTTGATATACTTGAACCTCTTCATATCATCGTGAAATTCTTTTTCACCTTCGCACTGTGGGTTATCGTAATGTTTTAGTGCGAACATCATCACATTTTCATTAGTTATTTTATCAAACATAATTACATAATCTTTGCTAGAATTCTATGTGTTCCCCCACTAGTTCTTTCGTATACAAAATTTAATGACCTACCACTCTCAGGCATATCATCAAACTCATCAATTGGTGTATCTGCACTTTTACCAAACGCACCACCGTATTGAATTAGAGGAACGGATACTTCTCCACTTTCCTCAGTAAACTGAACATCACCAAAGTGAAGACCAACTCTCATAAGTTTTTGTCTCATCTCACCAATTGCTTTTTCTGGATTAAGATATTCTCTATCTGCAACCGCACCAACAAATGCATTTAATTTTTCAATAACTGCATCACTGGTTAAATCACCAAGCATCATATCTCCGTCTACAGGTTCAGCACCCTTATGTTCTTTTACGAACTGATTAAACGTCTTCATCATCTTCTCCATGTTCCTCACCGAAACCATCTTCGTTTGGATTGACTTCAAGAATTTCTTGAAGAGTTTCTTGTTTTTCGTTTTTGGTTTCTGCTACTGGTTCTACAGGTTCAACTTTTTTCTCTGTAGAAGGCATTGGCATTCCACCAGCTCCGTATCTAATTGCTTCCATTTTTTAACTCCTTAGTTTACAACTGAACCATTACTTGCAATCACATACCACTTATTATTGGTAAAGATACAAGTTGCAGATTCTCCAATTGCGTTAAATTGTAATTGAGCAGTTCCAGTTGCGGTACTACCCCAATTAGTTACAGTTACACGATATGAAGAACTAGACGATGGTGCAGTAGTCATGACAATAATTTTGACTTGACCATTTGTACCGTCACCTAAAGTTCCAGTTGCCGTTGTACTTGTTGAAACACCACTCAAATCAACGAGTGTAATTGAAGTGGTTGTATTAGGTGCAACACTACCTGTAATGGTCTGTGCAGTACCATCCAACGCAATATAAGTTGGAATGTTATTGAACAGGTTTGCAACACTAATCTTTTTATTAACTGGTGTACCAGATGGACTGTCGATTACATGAAGTAAATCTTCAGATGCAATTGCATTTCCCAAATCGCTTAACGCAGTAATTTTTTTATCTGCCATTTCTTATCTCCTATAAACCATCAACTCATCACCGCAGCGGCGACATCGTTTGCACCTTTTTTCTTTTTAGATGCAGATGGAATGCTACTGGTAACATTTTTATCGTTACCATCATTTAATTGTTGTAAGAACAAATCACACTGTTGAATTGCACCACTTACGGCATAAATCTGTGCAGTGATATTTGTCTTCTTTTGTTCCAGTTCATTGAGTGCAGACTTGTGTTGAGCAAGTTCTGCATCCAATGTCTGTTTTCTAATATTAATTTCAGTTTCAGTCAATGCTGACATATTATATCTCCATTATTTAAAATTATGTAATTACTTATGAAGTCACAGTTCGTGTTTGTGCAGTTGCACCAGTTGTTGCAAGTCCGATTGAAGAACCAGCCATTACAGCAGTAGCGGATTGTACCAATCCTGTACCAGCAAGTGTAATAGTTGGTGCGTCTTCATAACCAGCACCAGCGGCGTTCACTGCAAGTGAAGCGACAGCAAGTGTCAAATCAAATGTTGCACCAGAACCACTACCAGTATTTACTGATTGTTGTGCAATTCCTGTAACACCACCAGCGATTGCAGAGTACACGCCAGGAGCAGCAGGTTTAACTGTTGCAGTTAATACTGCACCAGAGTTGACTGTTGCAACTACTAGTACTGCGTTAGTTCCTGTACCGAAACCGTTTGCAATAGTAATCTCGTTACCCACTGCATAGTTAGAACCACCAGCGGCAACTGTTGCACTATGTACTTTCGCAACAAGTGTATTAACTGTACCTACAGTTAATGAGTCCACATCTGCCTCAACAGCAGCAGTTGGGAAGGTTGTAGAACCAGCAGTTGCAGTAGCAATTGTGATTGAACCTAATGTTGACGCATCAGTATCTTTAATAGTTCCACCATTCAAAGTAACTGCTGCAGAACCAGCACCACCGATTGTTAGAACATCAGTTGCAGATACAGTTTGTGATGCTTTACTAAACCTTAGTTTATTAGTACCAGTACCACTTGCATAGTCTAATGTATAGTTACCATTTCCAGCACTAGATTGGTTACCGTTTGCAACAGTAATTCTAGGTGTGCCAGTTACGGTTACCTTTTCGTTAAAGGAAACATCTACTGCAATTGTTCTAGAACCAGCAGCATATGCAGCCTGTACGAAACGAACTTCAGTAATGTCACCAGAATTAAGTCCAGCACTTAATTCACTAATTGCACAGAGAATTTCTTCTCCACCACCAGGCTGAGTGAAAACCCATCCTCTGGAATCTGCAAATGTATTTGCTTTTTGGTCAGCAGTGAGCCACTTTGGTTTGGCTTCATCTGCATCCGTTTTTCCCCATAGGGCCATAGTCTTTCTCCTTATTTAAGAGTTTATCTCTTCTATTTATGTTATTTGAAACCTAATCTTTTCAGTTCTGCAAGTGTATTACTAGGTGACGTATGATGTACCCCTATTCCACCCATTGCTTCCCATTCGTGAATATTTTTAATATAATCATCAATTAACAGATTTGATTTACCATTAATCATTGCGAATTTTTGTTTGTCTGCTCTCAATACTAAATGAATACGAGACTTTTTAGTTAGTTTCGCATTCTTTTTTAACCATGCATATTTACCTTTACGACTATTTGGGTCTTGGGTTGAATATGCAGATAAAATGTGTGCATCATATTTGTTTATAAATGTCCACATTCTTTGAGCTCCCATCATCCAATCAAGGTTTGCCCAAAAGTCTTTAGTGGAAGAAATCTTAATCCACTTCTCCCTTTTGTCTGCTTTTGGAAATGGTACTCCAAGTACTTCCTCTGAACCTTTTAAAAAGTTACAAAGCACCATATCCATATCACAATAGATGGTTGGAAGTTCTTCGTTCTCTTCCGCCACCAAATTATATACTTCATCGAATTGTTTCACTAGACTTTATTCTTCTCATTTTTTACTTTGGGCATTTTAACAGAGGTTTCAACTTCTGTCATGTCTTTACCAGAGTCAGTCTTCAGTTTTGTTTTCTTAGGTTTCTGGTCATCGTCCATACCATCACCAGTTTTATCCTGTTCCATGTCCTGTGATTCAGTTTTCTTTGCAGCTTCATCCCACATTGCTTTAACGGATTCTGCAACAGACATTAGTGATTCACCCATTGACTTTGAAACTGCCTTACGTCTTTTATGTAAGAACTTATCAGAGTCATCTACGTCACCATCGTTGTCAATGTCTTTATCCTTACGGTCATCAAACTTCTTCTTAACTGCTTTAGGTTGAACTGCATCAAGACCGTCACCGTCATCAGACTTGTCGTTCTTGTTGGTTTCACCCATTACCTTTACAGTTTTCACTGCCTTTGCAATTTCCATTCCTAGTTTACCAGCATCATCACCTTGAATGAATATGTCACCAGTTCCTTTGAATTTGTTACCACCACCATCTACTTGGTCAGAATCAACATCTTCAATATCACCTTTAAAGTTTGAAATAATTTTCTTTACTTTTGCAACATCTTTGTCACTCACTGTAACTTTAACGTCATAGTGATTTGCCTTTACAGGTTTGTATGCTTCTTTGACTAACTCTTCAGTTTCAGTATCGTATTTTTTACCAGCAAATACAAAGGTATCATCACCCTTTTCTTTTGCCTTTTGAGCAACAAAAGAAAACTGTCCTTTGTCTTCGTTCTTTTCTTTTTCCTTTTCCTTTTTGGAAATGGCGATTGCAGCTTGTTGTGCAGAACTTACTGCTTCTTCAAGACTGCCAGGTTTTGTATCAAAATATTTTGACATTATCTTTCTCCTAGTTGTTTTGTTATAGCAGCAAGGTACGCAGCCATGTTTTCTGGTACTTCATTTGTACTCTCTTTAATATCGTCAATAGATGCACCCATATCACCGATAGCAAATGTTACTTGACCATCTCTCTTGTATAGGAACTTCTTGACTGCCTTCTCATTACCCACAGTTGCAAGTGTAATCTTTTCCACTCTACCTTTATTTACTGTGTTCTTTGACTTGACAATGTACTCCACATAATCTTTACCTTGACTAATTGTGGAACTGGTTTTTAGTTTAACCTTAGAACCCTTCTTTAGTTTATCAAAGATTTTGTTTAACTTGGGGTCATTCATTTTCATCTCATCAAGTTCTTCACCTTCTGGAACATGGGATGATGTTAAGTACATATTAAGTTCAAATTTACTACCCATGTTGTACACTTGAACAGACCACATCTTACCTTTTTCAGTTTCAAGAGTATATGAGTTTTCTTTGCCAGAACTAGGTTTTTTAGGCCCTGTTGCAACTTTATTATCAATCTCATCTTTCTTGATTGGTTGTCCTTTTTTCTTTGCAAATGCAGTTGCGTGTTGCATTGCAGATGAAAAGTCTTTATGGAATATATCGTAACCAGACGCAGACTTACCAGATTCAAACTTTCTCTCATCAAGTTCATCTTCTTCTTTGAAAGGTTGACCAATCATTTGTTTCTTTTTAGACTTCATAATTTTCAAGGTCTTCTTGTCTTTAATTTTCATGGGTGGAAGTTCTGCACTTGTGATGATTGACTTTGCACCCTTCTCATCAGATGCAGTACCGACAACCTTGTTACCGTCAGCAGTATCAACAACTGCAAAAGGTTCTTTCATTTCGTTGATTGCTTCATCAAGTACGAAATCTTCTTTTACAAACATTTTGTCCGGCGCAGAGAAATCGTCATTACCACCAAAGTTAACTTTCAAA
>UEXM01001086.1_pt1 | contig 24766 bp, 36 predicted proteins | sample 1796661 | NCBI WGS metagenome assembly UEXM01 (sample SAMEA4772469, study PRJEB27181) | metagenome | reverse complement strand
GCCTCTTCCATATGGCCTTCTTCGTGGCCCTCTTCGTGGCCCTCTTCCATGTCCTCATGGCGACCTTCGCCCATCTTGTCGTGGCGACCTTCTTCCATTTCTTCCTCGCGCATACGGCCTTCTTTGTGGCGACCTTCTTCCATGTCGTCTTCTTGCATGTATGCTTCGTTAACAAATTTATCAGCCAACCCACCAAGGTTTGCGAATTTCATGAATTGACGCACGGTGGACTCATTTAAAAGTGGTTTCTTACTCATCTAAAAATCTCCTATAGCGAGTTGCTATAATAAATAGTATTCCTTAAAAAGAAAAGCACATTAAAAGATTGAATCTTCGCTTTCCAAGATATCAAAAATGTTTTCGATATCATCTTCATCTAGTAACAGCTTTTCAACTGTTTCTTTTCCAACTGTAATTAGTTCTCTAGATTCTTTATTCCTTTTTTTGTCCGCAGCCTTCTTAGACTTGCTAGATTTTAGCTTATCAATGAAATTAAGCATGTCTGGGTCTTGTGACAAATATCCAGTTAGAATCCCACGGAAAAACTTTGCTTGCGTTAGTCCATCGTGGGCCAATCTAATTTTTAAGTCGGCATATCTTTTATCAGAATCATAAAAGATAACTTTCTTTTTCATTGTGCCGTATTCTGGATCTTTCATGTTATAGTTTTTCTACTTGCTCTGGTACAAGGCTTGGAGGAATCTCAAAAGGATCCATGCTATCTAGTTCTTCTTTAATTTTGTTGAGCATGATCATGTAGTGGGCTCTAGTCCAGCCATCATTTCGCCAGCTATTCACTTCCATCTTCCAATTGCGGATTTCATGCAAAATATCATTTAAACTTGGTCGATTCATCAGATTCTCCTAATGTGGGTTGAACTCTCTACTTGTCCCGATTGCGTTTGTTGAATAAAGGTTGCCCGAGACTGAAGTGATTCAACACAGCTAGCACCAGAATAAGAGATACCGCTTTTAATACCTGTTCGCAACTCTGACAAAACATCTGACACTGGCCCCTTTAGTGGCACGGTATGTGACACGCCTTCGATTGATGAAACTCTGTTACGCCAGTTTCGTTGGGCTTCTTTACTTGCCATGCCCCGATAGATCTTTTCGCGACCGTTCGTTGTATTAATTACTCGACCGGGGGTTTCATCTGTCCCTGCCAATAGCGATCCTAGCATTACAAAGTCTGCGCCTGCGGCTAGTGCCTTTACAATGTCTCCACTAGTGCGGATGCCGCCATCAGCGACAAGAACTGCGTCCCTATCTGAACTGGCACAGTCCATAATCGACTGTAGAGTCGGCATACCATGTCCCGTCTGGATCCGAGTGGAACAAATAGACCCGCCTCCAATTCCAACGCGGACAGAATCAGCTCCCCAATCTGCGAGATCGTTAAACGCTTCTAGTGTCGCGACATTGCCAGCCATGATATGAACATCTTTACCAAGAGACAAGCGTAGGGATTGTAGAGCAGTCTTTACTTTTAGATGGTGCCCGTGAGCTACATCAATACAAAGAAAACTAACTCCCATTCTGACCAGAGCGGAGGCGCGTTCTAAACAGTCCTCGCCTACGCCAATTGCTGCTCCGACAAATTCGCCACGACTGATAACTTCCATCACGGCCCGGACTTGATCTTCGATAGAATTATATCTGTGAATAATTCCGACTCCACCGGCAAAACTCATCGCTTGGGCCATGTTGATGCCTGTGACGGTATCCATGGGGCTAGAAATAATTGGCAGACTGAAATCACCAACATTCTTTAGGTTTTGCTTAATTACGATGTCTTTCCGAGTCATAACTTCTGAATACTTAGGCACCAAAAGCACATCGTCGAAACTCAGTGAGTTTTTCATTCTTCGTAAGCTCCATACTTTTCTTCAAGATGCTTTGCAAATTCTTCAGTGATCTTCTTAGCTTTGCCCCAACATTCTGGGCAATACAGCCGAACTACCTCTTCTTCGCCGTGAACCACGACACTCCAAGTCATGGCCATCTCTTTATCTGTCTTGTCATAAGGTTTATCACAAGTTAGACACTCACTCGGCAATTTATTAAACAAAGCTACTTGTTCTTCCACTTCTTGAGCGCCCTTGTTTTTAGCCATCGCTCGTCGTTGCTTTCTATTCATTATCAATCTCCAGTAGATCCAAGAGCACCATCACCGCGAGCACTAATAGTAATAGGCCACCAGTCATAGATGTTGTCATTAGAAGTCTCCACAAATCTTACGGGTACAACAGGGACTACCACACCTTGTGCAATCTTATCTCCTGCTCGGACAACTTGCCGTGTAGTTCCGATGTTGTGCAGGTTGACAAAGACTTCTCCATCATACCCTGAATCTACAACACAAGCTCCAACAACAAGCTGCTTCTTTGCAGCGTTTCCACTGCGGTTCATAATTTGCATCATGTAGCCATGTGGAATACCAAACTTCAAGCCAGTGGGCAAGATAACACTTTGTCCCGGCTCAATACCAACTGAATGAACAATATCAGTTGGGTTGTATTTAAGGTCCAAGCCAGCATCCGAGGGGTTGGCCCGAACAGGCTTATGATTGCAGTGCGGTAGCGCAAAGTATTCTAGCATCATGAGCCACCCCGTGCTGCATCTGAGAGGGAGTTGAAGACATTTACAAATTGATCGATGTCCATATCCTTCTTCATCATTCGATAAGCCTTAACAGTCATCGAGATCTCTTCCTTTGTGAGCCAGCCTTGCTCCTTAAAGTCCTTGCGAAGTTCACGCTTCTGCTCAGCATAAGGTTCGATAGCATCCTCAATTGCCTTAAGGCTCTTGATGTACTCAATCATTTTCTCCGTCTTTTCATCACGGACTTGTTCTACAATAGCGGTTTCATTACCGAACATTCTAACCTCCAAGTTATGTTTATATTATATCCCATCAGGGCAAATTTGTCAAGCACAAAAACAAAATTTATGCTGCTGCTCGATTCATAAGTTCACGAAGAGCAAATACTCCTTGCTCTTTGTGCTTGCACTCACACATAATGTGCAGGGCGTGACCGTAAGTATCAGGCGCTGACCAGTATGAATCAGAGTGTGCTTGTGGTTTAATTTTGGTGCTGTTGTGCTCCTCAGCCCGTGACTGAGAATAATGAACAACAGGGATAACATCTTGTGGCCAAGTGCTCATGGCCAATTCCAATGCTTCGCGCTCTGTCTGCCCACCTGTGCAGAAACGATGGTGGTGATAGTCGAACACAATAGGGATGCCGATGCGCGAGTGAACATAGTCAAACAAATGCTTTGTAGACCACATTGATGCCTTGTCATCATTCTCCACGGTCAAGCGCTTCTGCGTGTTCTCGTTGAGGCGATAGAAGTTCTTACACCAACGCTTTGCTGTTCCTTCGAAGTCTCCACCGTATGTGCCGCCAACGTGAATGTTGATCTTGGCCCACGGCGTTGCTGGCAAGCCCATCAAGTCAAAGATCTCTGATTGGTCGTTCAATTCCTTGATGGTCTTCTCCACCACGCTCTGCTTTGGTGAACCCAAAACATTGAACGGGCCGGGGTGTGTTGTGATACGCATACCGTGCTGTTTTGCAAAGTCACCGCATTTCTTGAGCGTAGCCTTAATCTCTTGATAATCAGGCAACTCCTCTAGGCGATACTCGGATGACCATGGAAACAAATTAGATGTCAGTCGGAAAAATGCAAACCCATGATCGAGATTCCATTGTAGAATCTTGTACAGGTCTTTGCAGTTTAGCAATCCTAGCTCTGATGCGTAGGGTAGCCCCTTCGCTCTAAATGTTCGTTGGATCATCCCCCGGTTCGTCGTAATCCGCTTGGACTTCGGCAGGTTGGAGAGTGTCATATTCATACATGCATAGCCTAAATTCATAGTGCCTCCTTTTTATAAATATATTATAACACAACTTGAGGCACTATGCAAGTGCTTTCCACGTTTTAAATGCTCGACCACGGGTAGAAAATCCCCATTCTACACTATATTGCGGACGAATCATGTAAGGTTTATTTACCTGAATATTATCGCCACCGTTCAAATCGACACCCCAACATCGGATCCGAATGTTGCTAGAGTTAGAATCGGTTGCCTCGACAATTAAATAGTCTTTGCCATTCTTAGTCTTCTTGGGCACGATCTTGCGCGGAATCAACCAAACGACCTGTAGGTCTGGATCGTACTCAGAGATGGGAGGGATCGCCATGGCATCGAGTTTGTTCATAATATCGTCATTGATAACTTTATTAATTGGGAACTGCCCGGTCAGATCAACCAGTGATTGAATCTTTTCTTCTTCAGTAAAGTCACCCTCTGGAGCATACAATTCAATATTCTCCTCAAGGTTCTTGACTTTCCGTGGCCGGTCTACTGCAACTGCTGACCAGAAGTGCTTCAAGCCAGTAAAGCGATTGTCCATCAATGGGTTGAGAGTGCCAGAACGAACAAGTACATCAAGAGACTTTTTATTGAGTTTTGAATATCGCATCTCTTCATTGAAGATAAAATCTTCAATCGACTGAAACGGGCGGCCGATAAACACTTGATCAATGGCTGAATCACCTAGGCCCTTAATAGAAGTAAGCGGCTGAATCAAACGCTTGCCATCTTCACTAATTTCCCAGACACGTCCAGAAGTGTTAATATTCAGTGGCTCAATCTCGAAACCAAACTGCTTGGCGATTGCGATTGCCTTCTCTTTGCGCGTCTCAGGCTCTTTATCCAAGAACGCTGCCATCCAGCACTCTGGGTAGTAAGTCAGGAGCCATGCACACTGGAACGAGATCATAGAGTACGACACAGCGTGTGACTTGTTGAAGCCATAACCTGAGAAGTATTCGAAGGTCTGCCAAAGTCGTTCTGCTTCGGCTTCTCTCATACCCTTCTCAAGACAGCCTGCAATAAATTTACCATGCAGTGCCATCTTAACCTTAGCGGCTTTACCTGTTCCCTTCTTTGTTAGAACCTTACGGAGCATGTTACCTTCATCAAGAGTCAAGTCCTTACCCAGCTTGTGGGCCAACATAGCAATTTGCTCTTGGAAGATAAGGAAACCGTTTGTCTCCTCAGTTACTTCGCGGTGCATATCATTGATATATTTGACCATACCGGGATTGCTGCGAGTCTTCACGAAGTCCTTATCAACATTCGCTGACAGAGGACCGGGACGGAAGATAGAAGTGATAGCTGAAATATCAATTAGATTCTTCGGCTTAACTTGCTTACACAGGTTTTGTGCTCCAGACTCTGTGAACTGAAAGACTCCAGCCCACTTGCCCTTTTGGAACACCGATTCGTAGACCTTCTGGTCATCAAAGTTGATGACATCAGGATGAAGATTCTTATTATAGTAATCCATAACATCCTTGAATGATGGTTCTGCGACACCCTCATACCGATGCAGAACGTGACGAATCGCGCCCTCGATCATACGGAGAGTGGAGAGTCCCAGAAGGTCAAACTTGATAAAGCCCATAGGCTCTAGATGGCGAACATTCTGCCCTTCCGACCAAGGTGTCTGTCGGACATCCTTGGAAGAAATTAGCGGCATGTGATAGTCCAAATTCTCTGCAATCACAACTCCACCAGCATGACGCGAACAAGAGCGTACTTGTCCATAGAGCGTATCAACGTGTGTCGCAACTTGCGGATACTTACGAAGGAAAGATTGTAGAGTCGTTGAGAACTCTTTAACTTCTTCGAAAGTTGGTGTGTAGACACCGGCCTTAATGCCGTGCTTCTTCTTAGCAGCGGTTGTGGCCTCGTACATCATCTTTCCAGTGACGGCGTTAACCTCTTGGAAAGGAATATCGTAAAGTTTAGAAATATCTTTAATTAACGATTTCAACTGGAGGGTATTCCAGTTGGAGATCGGGGCTACAACATCATTACCCCACTTCTCTACTAGAAGCTCCTTCAGTTCCATTGGCTCGGCTACATCGTAGTCAATATCTGGATAATCAGTCGCATCAGCACGAAGGAAACGTGCAAACTGAAGTCCATACTTGAGAGGATCGACTTGTGTAATATCCAGCGCATAAGCGACTAGTGAGCCAGCAGCAGAACCACGACCGGGACCAGAAAGCATAACTTCATTAGTGATAGTTGTAATTTCATTCATGGTCAAGAAATACTTAGAGAAACCACGATCTGCGATAACAGAAAGCTCCATCTCTAGACGCTCAGTATACTCTGAGTCCTCATGCAGGTTCTTGGCTCGCAGCCCTTCAAAACAAAACTTACGAAGGGCAGAGTCTGCTGTCTCACCAACCGGAATCACAAAGTCAGGCAGACGAACAGTGTTATCTGGCATAAATTTATCGATTCGCTCATGAGCGATCTGATGTGTTGTGACTAGAGAATCGTACACCAGCCGATCATCATATTCAACGCCACACTGCTCCGAATACTTCTTGTAGGACTCCCACATCTGGTTGCCATTCTTAGGATACAATTCGTACCCAATCTCGTCTACGTCCACGGGAAGTTCACTGTCTTCTGCCCACTGCGGACGGCCTTTGCCAAGCCAACCAAGACGCTTGTAGAGTTCACGATCTTTCCAAGCAGTAGGGTTCGGATAGTGTGAGTCAGCCGTTGAAATAAGCTTGAGATCAAACTCTTCTGCAATTTGAATGATATATTTGTTAAGCTCATGCTGCTCAGGGATGTTGTTCCACTGTAGCTCACCGTACCAACGGTCGCCAAAGATAGATTGCATCCGCGCTGTAACGCTCCTCATGGCCTCTAGAACAGCTTTGCTACCTTGCTCCCGGTTCTCCCAGTAGCCGCCAGCGTAAACGCCTCCAAGGCACGCAGAGGACGCAATGATACCCGCTTTGTACTTCTCCAACAAGTCAAAGTCGATACGAGGGTATCGATAGAAGTTCTCGGACTGATATGACTCCGAGATCAATTTAAACAGGTTATTCAAGCCCTTTTGATTCTGAACCAAAAGGACAAGATGCCGACGGCGATTAAGAATATTCCGGGCCGCTTTCTTAGAAGCAGCCTCGTCTTCAACAGTCGCACCAGAAGTTTCTTCTTTCTTCGCGGCGCGAGCTGCCTTCTTGTCCTGCATAATTTTATCATATTCTTTTCGCCATTCGGCAACTGACGGGATAAAATAAGCTTCACAGCCAAAAATAGGCTTAAACTCCTTCCCTTCGGCTTGCATTTTCTTGGCATGCAGAACTTGCCAAGCCAAACCGTTCATATTGCCATGGTCCGTAAGTGCCAATGCATCCATGCCATTATCATAGGCAAAGTTCATGTGCTCCTGCGGATAACCAAGGCCATCGAAAATAGAGCCTGCAACGCTGTGCGCGTGCAGACCGACAAATGGAATCTTGCTCATATTTACCCCCTGTTTATATTCTAAGCGTTTTTGATTGCGTTGTCAACAATTTTCATGACATTATCAATTGTCTCACGATGTTCGTGTGGAAACGTAAGATTCATGATGTCAGAACGAACACGGCCCAGCGCCATCTCAAGTTTTTGCTGTCGTGTCTTGGCTTGCTCCAACTTTTCAAAAAGCTGCATTTTAGTCATTGTCGCCATTATCTACTCCTATTGGGTTAAGTTCTCTATACGAGATAATTAGTTTGCCGGGATGTCGCATTTCGTTTTTCTCCTCAGATGCAAGAAACTCACAATACGAATCCCAGTTGTCTATTTTGTGATACCAAGGGATCTCTTGCCCCTCACTATCTATTATAACACACTTGAACACTTTGTCAAGGGAAAAGTTATCCCTAAAGTATTCTTTTTCATTGTCCAGTTCTTGCCCGAACAATAAACTGTTTTCAATCTTCTGGAACTTTTCTTTGATCGAATCAAATTGTTCAGAGTTGAATGTAAAGCCTAAAAAGTCGCCAGTAGCCACAGATTTGTTGTTATGCGTGAGAAAGAAGTTTTCTTTTTTAATTATATCAACACGGTGTGGCCTCAGCGAACTAGGTGGATAAACTGCATGCGGAAATGCCACATAAAACAAAGATGGCTCCAACCACTTACTTATACCAGCACCAATTGACTTGGCCACTGACGCTCCCCTCATGATTGACCACGATATACAATATTCTTTGTTCTTGTGCTCAATCGGGCATGGAACATAAAAGATAGGAAGCAAAGTTCTCTTATTAGACGGGAATCTTACCTTTCGTTTTAGCCAAACTGGGTCTTGGATGTAGTCGCCTAAGCGGTGCCTGATAAGCGGAGTGGTGTCGTCATTGGCAACAATCCAAATTGTCTTACAGCCCGCATACGCACATTCCAAAACGGCACGCTCCACGGCATAATAGTTTGGAGCAATCGGCATTAAGCTATCATGCCAGTCCATCCTAAAATCCATGGGCTCCGTAACAAGAGGAACGATGCCAATCATGTGTTTAGTCAAAATGCCTCGCTTATCTTAGATAAATAGCCTTTGGGCAAACTTAATTGCTGCACAAGCTGATCTGTGGTATCGTGATTGAACTCAAATCTATCATCAGGCTGATAATATCTCCTTGCATCACTCTCTATGACTCTCTGGGCTGGCTCTACTTTTACAGAATAGTATTTATACCTTTCTGGATTGTTGACGTCCCGACCGTTGCGTGCTCCCCTAATGCCAGCCCCTTTCATCATTTCCGTGACTTTAAATTTAACCATGGTGTCAGAAAAGTTAAAATCGTTGACTTCTTCGTCTGTAAGATAAGATATAGCAACCAAATCTTTTAGATTTCGATTATCTGAACGGTCTGTTGGATAAAAGATAATCTCTTTTACAAAGTCTTCATCAGAGTGGAGATGTAATACACCATGGCTACATCCACTACGAACGTTGACCCAATCAAGAACTCTATTTTTGCCTTTCGTTTCCTTTTTGATTCGAGGTAGGCCTGATACTTTTTCATCGTCGAAGATCACCAATTTATTAAAGTTAAATTTTACATTTCTAGAGTGTTTTGTGATAACCGATAGCTGGCTATCCTCCACTCTTGCGCTTGCGGCGTTATCTGCCATCGGTAGTAGACCAGAAAGACCTAGAAAAAAGTGCAATCTGGCCCACAACTCGCTTTTTCTGTGATTTTGGTCTGGATTTGCACCCAAAACTCTTAAATTTTCATGTTTCAGCTTATCGAACCTGAATGGAACTCGCTTTTCAATGTAAATGACTGGTAGTTCATTGTTGTATGCGTATAAAAATGCCTCTAGTGTGCCGCCTATGACAATTATATCTTTGTCATAAACATGACGCTCTAAATTAGGCATTAAATTACCATTAACAGACAAGCCACAGCGTTATTAGTACAATGAGCAACGATTGACGATCTAATATCGCCTGTTTCTAGCCGAAGCCATCCCAAGAACAAACTCAGAGGCAGTAAACCGAAAACATGAAGCGGATCAAGGTGAACCAGCGCAAACAAAATCGAGGTAAAGACCCATGTTCTCTCAGGGGATAAATACCTAGACACTAATCCCCAGCCCCACTCACGGAAAATCAGCTCCTCAATTGGAGGGATAACGAAGATGATAAACATAAATAAGATCGCTTGCAATGGACCGATACCATTGGCAAAAAACTCAGAAACAATTCCAAGCTCTTGTGGTTTAAGGCTCGGAAATGCCTGTGCTAGCTTTGTGACCGCTAGCGATGGAATAAGGCTAATTGTTGCACCACCTAAAAGCGCTACCGTATAAGGGGTTGGGGTAAATCGCTTAATCATGGTGATTTAACCAACTTTTGGATCTGAAGGCGGATCTTATCATATTGGCTGCGTAAGATATCGACCTCTCTATGGAGAACTTCGATCCTGCCCTCGCTGGTCGAGCCAAACTTCATCAAGTCGTCACAACCTCCGATAAACTTGTTTCCCAAAAATACCACTGGGACTGTTGCTTGACCAGTATCTTCAATAATCATCTGGCGTAAGTTGCTGTCCTTAGACACCTCAATTGTGTGTAGACTAGCACCTAGTTCGTTCGTTACATAGTCTCGCGCTTTAATACAATAAGGGCATGTGTCCTTGATGTACATCTTAAAGACCGTTTCTTCAGTTCGCATTTTTCTTTCTCCTGTCTAATTGTAAAAAAGACAAATATTCTTCTGGGAGGTTATCATAGTAATTAGTTTTGTGAAGTGTTTTACTAGCTCGATTTAACACTTTTCGATGGGCCACGTTAACCATGAAATACGGACTAAGTGATCGTGGGTTATATCCCTCGACTGCCACATCGTCGTTCGGGTTAAAGCATATGTTTTTATATTGCTTGAGGCCCTTGAATTTTAACAATTTATTTACAAAGACTTGAAATTGCTTTGTTTGATCAGCAGGTATATCCTCTTTGATAATAAACACTGCACTTTCGAAATTTGATTTTTCAAAATCTTCGATTAATTGTGATAGGCCTTTTTCGCCTACCTCTGCAATCATTAATTTATTTGATTCAAGCTCAGGTCTCGCAAATGGACACACTGCTTTGCCAGAAAACTCAGGTCTTCTTTCACTCAAGACCTCTTTGATGTAATGTTTAACTTTTTCTTGCATCCTGTGATTCTCTGAACTGTCTTTTCATTTTAAGGTAGGTGTTATTCTCTCTCGCCAACTTCCACGTCTCTCGAAAGATAACCGCTGACTCTGCCTTTTCACATGTCATGGCATCTGGCTCTTGTGGCAGAACTGTGCCGTCTGCTGCATACTTCTTACCGTCTCGATGGTTAGCATAGCGACGGGCGCGGGTAAAGCCCATGTGAAGGAACTTCTTGGCCATGTCTGCCCCTACAAAGTCGCCCTCTGCCAGAAAATTAAGAAACATAGAATAAATTTTCTGTGATGATACTTCCGCTTCCTCAGGAGTCTTGAAGCGCCAATGTGCACAAATCTCCGATTTGTATGGCTCGCAGATAAGAACACCCTGTTGTCCTCTGCCAATATTATATAGATATGGATTCTCTCGATAATCTACTTCTGGATTCCACTTGTGAAAATACTCCTGCATTTGAAGCTTTTCAATGTTTGCGTCATGTAGTCGTCCCAAAATACCCCCTGTTAACAATTATAAAAACATAACCCGATTGCGATCAGAATGCAAGTATTAATTATCGCTTGTTTTATTACCCCGGCTACTGTGTAAGCTAGGATCTTGTTTTTTATCGCTTGTTTCACTACTCAGCCTTTACTTTCTTTAGCCATGTGTGGTCCAAAGGCCATTCAATAATTTGGCCCCCTGTTGTCACACCTTTGATCTTAAGGTAAAACCCATTATGGGGTGGCGGATTGCACCCAAGACTCATGTCATACATCAGTACAATAGAACCTTTCTTAACTTTAGCGCCACCTGTATCCACGCCTTTTTTCAGGACTTCAAATTTATCACCTTTCTTGTATGGATTCATTCTTCACCAAACTCAGATAACAAATACTCTTTTGCATCTCGGGCTTCTGCTCCAAAGTTTGCCCACTTTGTGATCTCATCAAGGATCTCACTGTGGTCTGCAATTGCAACGGCCTTATCAAGATAAAGTTCAATAGTCGCTTGCGCCTTTGCTTCTTTTGCTTCGAGTTCTAGGATAACTGCTTTTAACATCTTATTCATTCTTTATTCTCCTCTCGGAATACGCCTTTCTCTTCTATCAACAATTTAGCTCTAAACATCTCGCTCAATATTCTCCAAGGCTTTGGTGCTGCCTTCTGAACTGTCGTCTTAAAGTACGACTTGAGCCATCTATCGTGTGCCCAGCGTCCCAGCCAAGAAGAATTCTCAAGTCTGGGAACTACCACCACACCAGACTCCGTTCTAAGAAACAGAGTCTTTTTCATTCTTCGCTCTCCATCTTGCCCATCGACCTTCCCTTGCTACCTCCACTTTCCAGCCACCAGCCTCTTCAAGAGTGTCAATGCGAGTCTGACTGTGACGAACATCTGCGGCAAACCACTGGACCCAGCAGTGGTTATATGCATCTTTTTTCGCGACATACCCGAGCACAGTGCGCTCCCGAGTTCCAAGACTGGTTAGTCGCACTAAATCACCAACTTCCATTCTGACTTTCACTCTTCGTTCTCCATGGAATCAAGATATAGAAACAACTCTTCTTCAAATTTAAACATAGCAGCCCTAAAATGCAGAGCCCTCTCGAAAGAGCGGTCACGCTTCTTGGCTTCTCTGAATGCTTCTCTGAGTTCCATGATTAAAAGAGTCAGGTCAGGTGATTTCATTCTTCGCTCTCCGATAAGCCCCAACCGCAGCAGGCCACAGCCCTTCTGCAATTTCCAAGCAAGCCTCAGCCATCTTTTGAATCTCCCATTGAGCCCCTTCGTGGGTGCGGAGGTCAATAAACTTTAGAAGATTGTTCAGGTTGACTGTGCCATAATACTCGGTGTACATGTTCTGCGGCAGAACACCACGGGCTTGCTCTCGACAGACGCCTGCTTCAATCAACTTGTTATAAAGTTCCAAACTACATTGGTTGTGGAACTGAACAGCGTCATCAGCGAGAAAAGAGTGCATCGAGAACATCTCGAAACCATCAAGTTCAACCTCTGGGTTGATCAACTCGTCAGCGTTTGATGCCTGTCGGTTAGACTCGTGTTGTGTTCTAAACCCGTGTGGCTGGTAGAAATTGATATTTATATCAGTGTATCGACGAGAAATTTCGTTGTAGCTCCAAGTACGATGGCGGTGATGCTGACTCCTAACGAACAGTGGAACAAGAAAACGAAACGTAACAACATTATGTTCAAACGTCGAGGTGTGACGGTGCTTGACCAAGTAGTTAATGAGTTTATGATCTTTTTCATCTAATTTCTCCTTGTGCTTGCCGAAGCTAACACGGGCGCTGTTCACAATTGTGAGGTCAGATCCCATGTGCTCTACATAGTCTACACGACCGATTCCGTCTCCATATAAGTCAATACTTTTTCTTACAAAATTAGTCGCCGCTGGAACTGTAGCAGCTAGCCATTCTCTCTTTGTTCTATATGCATCTGCGTCGCTCATTTCCCCTCCAAAAACTCAATCTGTCTCTGTACATACCATTTTGCTTTTTCTAAGTCTTCAATGGCGTTGTTGCTTTTCTTTCCTGCTCGGATAATGTACTTAATCGCATTCCCGAGAGAAAAGTTTAAGTCGTATGCCTCAATAATCTTAATGGCTTCGTAAGTATTATCTTGTCCACCATAATGATCTGGGTGATCCACCGTCTCAGGCATCACGCCCCCACAGAGGCCATGATATAATTGCGCTCGACAAGATAAAACTTGTTGTCAACGATTTCAATCTCTTGAACAACATGTGTCGGAACAACCACGACATCCCCATGCTTATACTCTTCATGGGGATCCAGAACAACTGAAACTGCCTTGAAAGGCTTTTGGGCTGGTCGGTAATCTTCGGGGAGAGCAATAATGCTCTCCTCCTTCTTTTCTTTTTTATCAAAGCTAAGATCAATCTCGATCCAGCTATTCTTTGGCTCTAAAACCATAGTGAACTCCATTGGATTGTTTATAAATTATAACTCATTGCGTTGCGAAAGTCAAGAAATTATTTGATTTCGCACGCACCGCCTGCACAAGCCAACTCGCCCTGTAGATCAGTATCGTCTTGCATCTCGACAACACCAGTAAGATCCACGGAAAGCAGAGACTTAAGCATTTCGTTATAAGTGTCCACATCACAATCCTCAAAAGGCGCTTGCTTATAGGTGTGGTCAGAGTGTGGAAGAACAGACAAACCGTTATATGTTCCACGGTTTTCCCACATCCACTCACCAACCTCGTCCCACTCGTCTTCCTTAATTGTGACAGTTGCACTCACATTGTGCGTATTTTGACCCTTGCTGTGCCCTGCCTTGACCCACTCAACACTTACCTTCTTGACGCGCTCAAGCATCTCTAGGGCCGTCTCAGAGCGTGTGATGGCACCTTCTGGAGCCTTCTGGGGGGCGGAGATCACTGCGGTATCATGTGGTCGGAAATACTCATCCTCCACAAGCTCTGGGTGATACTGAGCAAGATACTGATAAATTGCCTCGTTCTTACCCACTCGAATACGACGGATATAGTAATCATTGTGCCATGCATGGATGCCGGATGAAGTTCCAAGTGTCAAAGACGTGGTTCCAGCAGGCTTAACACAAGTTGTTCGTGCTGCTGGTCGAATACCAAGTAGCTCTGCTGCTCGCTTGTTCTCTGCTTTTACCACCTTTGCAGCAGCCTTCATATCTAGATCAAGCACCTTACCTGACGCAATACCAGTCATAGAGACGCCAATAAGAGAGTCTTTCTCTGTGTTACGCTGCCACACTGGTCGTAGGTAGTGAAAGTCTGTGTAAGAAGCCTGTAGTGTTCCGATGAATGAGGCAGCGCGAACTCGATCCTCATACTCTTCCTGACTTTCCACATTGGAAACATTAACCTCAGTCAAATTACAGAACTGGAAGGGTCGCAAAGCAATCTCACAACATGGGTTTGTTCCCCAATCTTTATCGAATGTAAAGTAGAAACCGGGCTCACCTGCACCACTTGCTCGAACTCGCTCCCAAACATCTTGGAAAAACTCCTTGGTCACAATGTGTCGCATAAGAACGATAGAGTTGTTTGCTCGTCCACGCTGCGGGTTAGTCTCCCACCAACTACCTGCCTTGCAAGCAATCATCTCATCATCGTCTGCGGAGAAGAGGGAGATAAGAGCAGCACGACGGATACCGCCTGCTAGCACCGCATCAGCGATGTGGCAGATCATATCATGAACCTCAATCGGACTTAATTTATCGCCATTCTCCTTCATATCGAGAACACCGCGCAACTTAACAAGACACTCGCGAAGAGGTTGTGGTCCGGGTGCTTTACCGCCAGAAGTCACTAAACTAGCGCCCTTAGGACGGATATCAGAGAAGTCAAACCGAATCTTCGAAGTACCCTTGAAGTAAGATGATACAAGAGCCTTTACAGCATCAGCCCAGCCTTCGATGGAATCAGAGATAAGATAGCGATAAGTACGCTTGCCGCTTGGCTTGCGGATTTCTGGTAGCTGCTCGACATGATGGGTCTGAACAGAGTATCCAACACCAGTGCCTCCAAGAAGAAGAAACATGGTTTCGCTGAATGCGCGAACATCATCAATTGGCATATAAGCACAATTGAACACTCGGTTTGGTGCAACCTCAATAGGCTTTCCACCAAACTGCATCGACCTCATAGAAGGCAAAACTTTCTTTTCATAAACAAATTTATAAGCCGCCTCGATCTCGTCTTTGAGATGGGGAAACTTCTTAATGTGCATTGACTTGTTACGGTCAACCAATTCGACAAATGTCTCACGACGATACTTATCCTCCAAGTATCGGGCATACTTCATGTGTACTGTGATGTCTGACAAGATCTCTGATGATAATTCCATTATTGTTCTCCTTCTGTCTTTTTCTTACTGCTATCTCTAAATTTCTTGTATTTTTCTTTGAGGATTTGACTTTGATCTTTAGAAGTCAAAGCTGACTGTTCCTCACCAGTTGGTTGCAAAACTTCAATCTGAACATTTGCCGTTTTCATAGATATCGGATATACAAGGCCATCAGGCCCATTTCTGTTTTTAGCTACAAAAATTCTTCCTGTGTCGTTTTGCTTGTCCTCTACCGTTCTCGATAGAGAAAAAATAAAGTCGGACACAAAACATTTGTTAAAAGCCTCTGAGATGGATTCCATAGTGATAACTTCTGCATTGAGTCCTGACCTGTTGGTTTGGGATGCTGTCCAGACTGCACAATCAAATTCCTGTGCGAGCCCTCGCATCTCTTCATAAATAGACTCCAACTCATGTCTTTTCTCACTTTTCCCAGAAATTGGCCGCAACAAATCGCCATAGTCAATGATGACCATGTTAGGATTGATATCTCTCATCCTTAGTTTTTCCAAGTGCGTCCGTAAAGACCGTGATGATGCGGATTTAGTAGGATACTCTTTTACAATCAAAACTCCATCCATATCTTGAACCTGCTCATAAATTTCTTCTTTAAAAGAGTGTAGTTGGTTCAAAGGAATTTTCGTAATACAAGAGTCATATCTACTTGCAATCACAGTATCAGATAGTTCCAAAGTATAATGTACTACAGTCTTGCCCAACTTGACGGCTTGAGATCCTAAGTGGACCAAAACCATTGACTTGCCTGCACCGGTAGGTGCAATAACAACGCCAAGCTCCCCTTTACCAAGACCACCTCGGCAGAGATCATCGATATCCTGCCAACCTGTAGAGATTGGGCTTCGAGCTTTAATCTCGAACCTTTTTTCAAAGTCCTTCAAATAATCGTATCCGAAATCTGAAGGATCACCCAATTTAATTGCATCATTGATAACTTTCGCAATCTCATCAAAAGACGACTTCTCAAGCAGTGGAACTGACTTGATCATCGCTTCTTTTAATTTTTGTTTGCGACAAAAATCAAGTGCAATATTTTTTGTATACTCTGATCCGCTAACCTGCGAGTCGTGAATGCGAGCAAAGTAATTACGAAGCTGCTGCTGTGTTGCAACATTCTCGTCCTCCAAGTCTGCACGGATAATTGAGATCATTGTCTTGTATGTGGGGTGAACCTCATACTTTTCACGATACTCAAAAATCTTCTTTACAAATACTCGAAGATAACGCAACTCCAAGAAATTAATGTCCAACACTTCCATGATCTGATCCGCAAACGGACGATCTTGAAGAATCATCTGACACAAAGTCTCTTGAAAGTCTTTGCCATATTTACTAAAGCTTGGTGCTTCTTTACTCACATAACCCCCGCAGATTATTAATATAGCCTATCTAGGCCTCGTTGTCAAGCGACTTGTTTATTTTTTTCGACCAATCCTCGTAGCATCGCCATAAGCTCGGACCAATCATAAGAACCAAAACCATGCTCGACAGAGTTTCGCTTGAGTTCTGTTGCATTTAGTTCAAATTCAAAATTGTCTAGGGCATAGTTGATTTTACCGCGACCTTGAACCGAAATGCTTGGGGGAGTAAGATTCATAACTTTGTAGTTTGTCTCTACTGTATCCCATTCTTCAACAACATTGTTGTAAAACTTGACCTTGCTATCAACGTTGGCGCAAAAGTCGTGTACCTCGGACAACGTGTGCATCTTATCTTCAATCAAGAAGTCAAGACGCTTAGAGATGGTTGCAAGACCTGCCCCCCGAATACCTGCCAAATTATCGGACTTATCACCTGCGATGGCCCGTGCAATGACAAAATTTTCCGGCGAGATTCCGTATTCTTCAATCACTGTGTTCTTTGTCCATGCCTTCTTTTGGATCGGGCGATAAAGAACTGTTTCTTCGTCGAGCAACTGTAGAAAGTCTTTATCTGAGGATACAATTACTTTCTGGCAACCCTTGAACTTTGGAGAACCAACGACCATCGAAATAATGTCGTCTGCCTCCACCCGGTCAAGCATCAACTGCATCACTGGCATCTCATTCAACATCTCCATAAGGATACGCTGTTGCCATACCATATTTTCTTTCTCAGACTGCTTGGTCATACCCTCAACCTGATAATTCTTTCGCAGTGGCTTGCGGCCCTGCTTATACTCCTTAACTGTTTGACGACGCTTCTGCGAGCCTCCAGCCCCATCCCAACAAATGATAACTTGGTCTGGCTTTGACTCTCGCATCAATTTCTTGACCGAGTTTAGAAAGCCAACCGTACCTCCGATTGGGTTACCGTTAGTGGAAATCATTGGATTAACAATGTAATTCCTGATAAACATATTAAGTGCATCGATGATTAAAACGCGCTTCATTTACTCCCCCTGATACTTTATAACATCCAATTGTTTGATTGTCAACTGAGTAGTATACTCTTTTGACACCTACATGACTTAAAACTTCATGACACATGTTGCACGGAATCGATAAACAAAGATCGCCTTTGTGATTCACACGAACAACATATAAGTCGGACCCGTTTGTTTTCTCACGAGACACACCAAGGACCGCACCTATTTCAGCATGAATGGTAGCCGGTCCTCGATGACGGGCACGAAACTTCTGTGCCCATTGTTTAAATTTGTTTCTGTTGTTCGACCAGCTAATAACCGAGCCACCTTTTACCAAGATGGCTGCGTGTTTGTGATGCTGATCTGAAGTTAACGCTAGCCTCTTTGCCAGATCAACATACCTCTTATTACGTCCTGTAATAAGCATAAGACCCCCTGATCATTTATATAGTATCATGATCAGGGGGCCTTGTCAAGTACAAAAAAATTAAAGTCTGATTACAAACCTTGGACCACGCCTATGGCGATGGTGCCTATGATGATGCACACTGCGAACAACGGTGCGCGGGACGTTTCTACAAATTACAACTCTCTTGAAGTGCCCTCGTACCCAAATCCCTCGTCTATTATAGTGACCGGCAACGTACTGCTTTTGGACAGAACATACCTTTTGCACTACCGTCGTTTGAACTGTGTGCGCTTTGGCTTCGGGTGTGAACCCGAACATCAATCCCAAAGCAATGAAAAAAGAAAAAATAAACTTCATAATGAGCCCTCCAAAAGCTACTTGTCTTTATTAGACGACTAAAAACAAAGTTTATTCATCTTCTCCATCAATATCATAAAATTCTTTTGCGTCAACCTCTTTCTTCTCAAACTTTAAGATAACTTCTTCTTCCATAATCTGTAGAATACGGTTTCTAAATTTATCATCTTGCAGCTTCTTCATCCATGTGGCAGATTGGAACTTCTCTTCTGAGCCGTCCTCATGTTTCAGTGTAAACCATGCTCCTGCATTAGTGATATACTGAGAAGACTTTACAGCCTCCAACCAAGACTCTTCGTCCTGAATCTTGACATCATCGCCAGCCCACATAATCTTGAATGTACACTCTCTTGCATCAGACCCAAATCGGGACTTTTTAATTTTCGCTTTCACCTCAGTACCAACACGGAAGCCTTTGTCATCATATAGATAGCTAGCCTTACCTCGTCTCGCTGTCAGCCAGTTGCGAAGAGAATAGGCGTACATTGCGACCTTTCCACGGGGGGTGAAATAAGGCTCCAGACGCGCTTCTGCGATGTTACTTGTAATGTTCGTTTTTAGCTGATTAAGAATCAGCAAGGTTGATTGCGAATTAGCAATTGGCACTGTTAGCTTAGAGAAACCTTTTGATAGGATTCGCGGCTTTACTGCCATACTAGAGAGCGGATTGAAATCTCCTTCTAGATCTGTGATAGCTGGGGTCATAGCCAAAGAGTCCCAAATAAAGAGCATTCGGTTTTCGTTACCGGCCAAAAGCTCTTCAATGGTTTCCAAGACAAACTCAACTGACTGTGCTTGAATATAAAGTAAATTTTCAATATCACAGCCAGCGTTTGCCAAGAAATCTGGGTCAACAGCAGACTCAGAGTCGAAATAGACAACATCAATACCCATCTTCTGAGCGTTGCCTGCGATCTGAGCTGCCATGTAAGACTTACCCGAAGCTGAAAGTCCAGCAATCTCGCTGATCTTACCGATAGGAATACCAGCGTACTTGCCTCGACAGATAATTGAATTTAGCCACCTTGAGCCGGTCGGAATCCACTCTTTAACTTCTGTTGGGTTTGTCCCAGCCAAGTCGTGGGCGACCTGCTCACCAGCCTTCTTATTAATAATCTTTCGCATATCTGCGATAGAAAGCTTGCCTGCTTTTTGCTTCTTAGCTCTTGCCATTTATCGTTCCACCGTCAAGTAGCCGTTAGGCGTTTGAACTGAAACTGTCCAGCCAGACAGAGGATGCACCTCGCGGCGCAACTGCTCAACTGGAATATCAAACTCTGCTGAAAGATTGGTATATCCTCGCTTGTGATCGTACTTCTCAGTAGAGTGGTCAATCCAGCCATAATTCCAGTGGTTTTCTTCAATAACCTCTGCAACAAAGTCTGTGAATGCCTCGTCACCTCGCTCGTAATCATCTAGCAAGCCCTCAGTCCGCATCTCCTCTAGAATCTCGTTACCATTACGGTACAAGACGCCTTCGGTGATAGCCTCGGCAAGAGTATAAGCAAAATTAGTTTCGCTCATAGCAGTCTCAATGTGAGTCTCGTTAAAGTGGAAAACGTCGCAGCCATCTTCGTAACTGAAGTTAACCTTGGCGTCATCTGCCACTCCAAGTGATCGAATCTTCTTATATAAGCTCATTATTCCTCCTTGTAGTAATTTGCAAAGCCCATGAATGTTGGTGCCCAAAGGCCAACAAAAAGAGCAAGTCGCTGTGATTGCTCAACATCTCCATCACCAGATCCCCAAATTACAATGGAGCTTGCGATGGAAAAGAGGGTTGCCACAAGAAAAGAATTAGAAATGGTGCTGTTCTTCTCTAAAATATTCATTTTTTCCTCCGATTAAATTGTTGAGGCATCTTTAAACCCATGCCTCCCTGCGGTCGGGGGATCACTCCGCGATTTCTGCGGTTGTAACTTCCGTAATGTCTAGTTCCTCATCAGAGGGCAAGTTTGTTGGATCAGCGATTACTACAATCTCCTCAACAATCCCGTCACTATTAATTTCAGCAGAGACTTCAACCAACTCGGTTGGGGTCGCAGTGGTTGCGACGGTCTCTGTGTTATTAGTGTCACTAGGACCAATTGATGTGACCCAGCCACCCCAGACAACTGTAAACATAGCGATTAGCACTACTGCAACTGTAGTTGTCAAATTAGACTTATTTTCTTCACTCATAATAACATCCTTTTAAATTAAGAGGCACCTGTTGACCCTGTGCCTCCCCGTGGGTCACGAATCAGCTACCAGTAGAGCCAGAGTCACCAGTCTCGGTTGTAGTAACCGTGCCAGTGTCAGAACCCGTATCGCCAGTCTCGACGGGGGTTGTCACAGTCTCAGTGGTATCCTCTGTGGTTTCAGTGGTGGTTTCCGTAGTCTCCGTGGTTTCAGTAGTCTCGGCAGGCTCGTCTGAGGAGCAGCCGGTCATCATACTGATACCAAGGATAAGAAAAACACCGGCCACCGCACCAAAGAGGTGGTCGCGATTTACAAAATTGAACATTATTTCTCCTTAAGCGTTCATTAGTTCATTAAAAGCACTATCAACCGAAGTTGTTGTGCTATTGCTGTCATACTTGATAACATCATCACCAGCGGAGTCTTCACCAGCCAGCCACTCATCGAGCATGGTCTGGATCTCCTCTGGAGACTTGCGTGGGAACAGACCGTCAAAGTCTGGAATACTCGCAAGCAATTCGGCACACTTCTCTGGTCCGCCGATGGCATCATCACACAGAGGTGAAGTGCGGCGTCGTGGAGTCAGGGTAGTCTGCGGGAACTGCGCTCCCGGTGGCTTACCGTACTTGAGAACAAGATCGGTGCCACCCTCAACGTCCGTGATGTCTCCATACTCGGGGTTGAGAACAAGGTTCAACAATTCCTGATATGCCATCTTGCCGAAGCCCCAGATACGGACTCCCTTCTCTTCTTCTCCGCGAACAAGCACGGGGGCGAAGAAACGCTGACGGGCCATAAGATTCTTGGCCATCTTAATTGAGTCCTCGGTGCCTTCCTTGAACAACTGACGAACAAAGTCGTTCAGTGGGTCTTCAACGCCGAAGTTACGCTTCGGTGAAAGGAAACCGGGGTTCTTACCCAAGTTATAGTGGAACCAATACTCCTTGAAGGGGTCGCCATCCGCTGTTGGAACAATACGAATTGTTTGCTCACCATCTTGTGGACGCCAGAAAGAAGAATCCTTCTTCTCGCCTCGGCTTTGCAGTGCATCAAGCTTTGCACGCATCTTGTTTAGATCAATAGCCATTTTCTTTTTCTCCTATTAGTAAAGTTAGAACAGCAAATTTCCTGTTCTACTAGCTTTGAATTAAAGGACTGTGGGCAGTTAAGTACCCATAATCCCTGTTATAGTCAGTAGCAAAAACTCCGAAAGAGATACTCATGTTTTCGTCTGATAATTTCTCTTTCATTTGAGAAGTGATCTGTTTGTGCAGACCGCTTTCCGTTTGAAGTCTCTCCTTACTGATGCTATAAATATAACCCTTTTCTCTCACGTTGTCAAGTGGAAAAAACAAATTTTCCTGATTTTTTTCGATATCGTAGATACCAATTGTATAAATTCGCTTTGTCTCACCCGGCTCACTCAACGATCCCATAACAGGGTCTGAATTTTTATAAACATTTATCATGTGCATAGTGGACACAATAAAATCATTTAGTTTCTTATGATAACCCATAATTGGAACATTGTCAAGGATATTTTCTAACTGAGCGTTGCTGACCAGACAGACTCCCCTGATTTGTCCCGAACGAGCGTACTCTTGGAGCACATTGTATGTTACGCGCTCGTGCATCTTTTTTACTTCGCTCAACAACTCCACGTCGGGGCGAATGTACAAAATAGTAATTTTACATGTTTGGTGGATTTGCTCCATAATTCGTAGTGACAGACCAGAGATATCCCCAGAGCCACCAATAACAAGAATCGTGTCTCCACTAACTCCCTTGAAAAACTCTTCAAACGACGGGGCACTGGCCTCGTACTCTTCTGGTCCCGGTTGTGCTTGTACATTATAACAGTTCTTGCCAACCATGTCAACATCAATTTTAAAAATTGTGTACTGTGGGTATCGCGCAAAGTCATCCGCAATGGCGCAACCCGCCTTTCCTAGTCCAATAACGTTCATAGATTTAATGCCCTCAAGCTTCCAAAGTCTTTGCCAGCCTTCACGTTGACCAAAAACTTGCCCAATGCAGTGTTGGAAAACTCTTCAACCAGCATGGGTATATTATAACGCTCTTCGTATGGCATGTCAAGCACAATATTATCGTGGATTGTAAAAGCAATGTGAGTCTGCATACCCTGCAACATTTTGTGAACTTTAATTACCTGTCGAAGAACAAGGTCTGCTGTGGTGCTTTGGATAATATAATTTAGTGCGTGCTTGCGATCAGCTTCAATCTCTCGGCCAAACATGGTCTTAACAGAACCGTTTTTCCAATATAATTGTCGAACCTTGTCTCGATCATAATACTTGGATAGATATGGGTTAGTTTTATTATCATCGTAGAGCCACGAGAAGAACCTCTGCTTAGCCTCGTCGCGGGTTGTACCTTTAGGGAACAGGTTATGCATGTTCCAGTCATGGATGTCTTCTAGGGGTGTCTCAGCGCCTCCTAGAGCCATTAGCGTCCGCAGTTCGGCTGCGTTGAAATCAAGCTCGACAAACCACCCATTAGTCGGTCGCACGATAGAGCGAAAGTCCTTATCCATTGTCATGATAGGGAAGGATGCCTTCTGTGTTGTAAGGCGTCCTGTCTTGGTTCCGTCGATGTTATAGCGACAAAATGGGTCAATCTGTGCAAACTTCTTCATTGCTTGTCGATACTTGGGCACATGGGCCTTGTGTGATAAGCTAGACACGTCCACACTTAACTTTTGTCGCCTAATTTTAGACATTACCTTCGTCAACTCGACCATATGGTCATAGTTTTCTGGTTTTTCGTAAGTTTCGAACACATATTCGGTGATTTTATTGCGAATATCGCAGTATTGCATGAGGAATTGCCTTGGAACAAGATCAAAGAAACAATTATCGTTCAAATCTACCTTTGACAGCACAAATGAACGATAAAACGCCTTCAACTTGTCCTCGACAATTGTCCAGTCGTCAATTAGGTGAGCTGGACAAACGTCATTAAGGCTCCTACCTCCGCAGTAAAGATGAGCGTACTCAACATCGCTTTCTTCCAAATACTCAGCATACTTCCACGTTTTAGTGAGACCTTTCGGCAGGTCTCCAAAGTAGAGCTTTCCATCACTATATACTCCTACACATTCGCCCTTATCGTCGAGCGTTTGAAAATACAATTTAAACCCCGTTTTAGTAAAAAACTTTCTTGATACTCTTGGCTTTTCTTTTTATAACTTCTTCAGGTGTCAGCTTATCTTTGCCTGACATTGCCTGCCGCATCTTCTCACTCGCGTGATATAGAGAACCGTTATAAAACTCAACCCCCGAGAACTTTACTCTAGTATAACGCATCGCTTCTCGTGTGTCAAGTGTTTTTTGTATATCTTTCGCCACCCTTATAATGGCCGTCTCCGCAGGGGTCGAATAATTAAGTCCGGTTTCCTTGTTTCGAACCTTAATAAATAGTTCCAACCACCTGCAATCGCTATAGCATTCGTTAAGCTTTTGCAAAGTAATTGGCGAACGTCCATATGATACCCTATTAGTAACGTTTGGATGAAATGTCTCTTTTTGGACGATTGGGTTATCGGACACAAATTGATTGTATAGACTCACAAGGTAAAGCTTTAAATTTTCTATCTCTTTTGTCGATGTTTGAACAAAAAATTTATTTACGATATCATCAACGCTTTCTACATCTTGATATTGTTTCGCATACTCGATCATTTGTGGCGAGTTCATATTTGCGACCAGTCTCCAAGGGACGTTCTTGTCCACCATAAATCCATATTGATTGGCAGTTCTACGAAATTGTTGAAAATTTGGACTGTTAATAAACTCAATCTTTGGCTCATCTTCGCTATAGCTCAGAGACTGAACATCGATGCACAAGCCGCTTGCCATTGGGCCAAGATGACGACTTAACATAAATGCACTTCTAGTAAAAGGCGCTTTGTACACATTCAGCAAATAGTAAGACATTTCCCTCAGAAAATCATTCATATCAAGTATGTCGTCAGTCATGTTATTGTCTGCCAAGTAACGAACAAAAGAATTGTAGAATGATTTTTGCAACTCTCTATACGCATC
>UEXM01001085.1_pt1 | contig 24769 bp, 30 predicted proteins | sample 1796661 | NCBI WGS metagenome assembly UEXM01 (sample SAMEA4772469, study PRJEB27181) | metagenome | reverse complement strand
GCATCACCAGTCTCTGATCCATCATCAGTTCCAATCATCACCATCTCTGGATTAGAGAAGTCCCAACCTACAGTGCCCATGGCAATCAGGTAAGGGTTATACACGAAACGTGCATTAGTGATTAGAGGTTCCAGTTCACGACGTGTCGTGCCAGGAAGAACCGTGGAAATCAACACGACAAGTTTAGACTTGTCAGCATACTGGTTCACATTACCGATAATCTCTTTGACAATTGTGTAGTCAAAGTCTTTATTAGGTAAATGTGCAGTAGGTTGACGACCATCATACAGAGGGTCATGAGGAGTAGGCGCAGCAATGAAAACAATATCAGCAAACTCTACTGCTTCTTGAACGGTATCAACCATCCTGAAGTTTCTAGGTTCTCTTGGCATCACATCATATCCAACAAGAGGATATGTTTCTGCCATCACTTCGGCGCAAGCTTGACCTAACTTGCCTACGCCGATCATCGCAACTTTTGTAGACAGTTTTCTAGTCATCGTGATCTCCGTGCTGTAATAAGTAAATGCCAACCAAGTTTCTTCTTCACTACGTCGAATATATCATCAGGCATGGCGTCAAACCAGGGTTCCTTAACAAACTCACCTCGTTTGTATGGTTCGATTTGATATGGGAAGATATGATCTTGTTCAATAGACAAGACATCAAATCCATTCATCAATTCTTTGACCTCATCATTCGTATATGTATTAGCGATCGGACAACCATACTGTGCTTCTGGTTGATCATGACCGGCATCAATCATATAACTCTTCCATGAGTCCTTGGCATACAGCATAATCTTTAAAATGCTGTCGTCATCCATATATTCATAGATCTCATCAAAGATCTTACCTGGATTAGGACTATGGTGAATAACACCAAAAGAATAAATCAAATCAAATTTTTGCCTGGGTAAGAAAGAAGTAAGTTTCTCTGCATTACCCAAATAAAAATTACCTTCCCTATTATAGACTTCAAATCTTTTTTTAGCAAGGTCAAGTGATTCAGTAGAGAGATCAGTCGCTGTATAATCAGCACCATTATTAGCAAAGTTGATACCTTCAGTCGCAAGACCACAACCAATCTCTAGAACTTTCTTACCTTTCCATTCAGGAAAGTTAGCAAACCTAGGGATATGCGGTTCAGCGTTGTATCTTTTTCTTTCTACTTCGTCAAAGTATTCTTTTGTGCCAATTTCTTTCTTGGAATGTTTGACATTACATGGTTGTCGATTCCAATACTCTTTTACATCTTCAATAGTTGCCGTCATAGTTTGAATGTAGGGATTGGTAGCATCTTATGTTTATTCTGGGAGTTAAAGTCATGAAGGACTCTAACAGCAGGTCCGGTGCCATGCTCCATAGCATACTCTAAGTCTGCATAGGATGCACCTAGCTGGTCTTCATCATTTCTACCATCATCCCATAATCCATCAGTTGGTTTTGCTTCAACAATCCTTGAGTCAACTCCCAAGAATTTTCCAAGTTCCCATACTTCAGTTTTATAAAGGTCTGCGATAGGAGCAATGTCAACTCCACCGTCACCATATTTAGTGTAGAATCCTACACCATAATCCTCAACTTTATTTCCTGTTCCTACTACAATACCTCCTACAGATCCAGCAACCTGATACAGAGTCACCATGCGAATACGAGATCTAGTGTTAGCAAGGGCAAGTTTATTGTCATTATATCCATCCATAGCGGATACAAATGTATCAAAAGTATTTGATAAATCATACTTAAGTTTAGTTACGTTAGAATATTTTTCTAACATCCAATCAAGATGTCCATCTGATAGATTCTCTTGATCCTCCTTCTGATGAATGGGCATACCTATCACATAAGTAGGGAGTCCAGTCTCGGCACAAAGCGTAGATACTACGGCAGAGTCAATTCCACCAGATACTCCTACAACAAGAGATTTGATTTTGCTTTTATCTGCATAGTCCCTGATCCATTCAACAATATTTAATTTTACCTCAAGGTAATCTTCAATCCTATTCATGCTGGCACTCCGTAAAAATCACTTTGTTCGTAATATTCTCTGTATTGATGGACAATTGGTTGACCTGATGTCTGCCATTCAGGATTTCTAAGACATTCAGTTACTTCAGAGTTATAAACTTCTGGTTCACCAATTAAAGCAAAGACTAGACCGATAAACAAGTCGAAGGTGCCAGGAGAATAATGCTTCTCCGAGAACCTGTCCACAATATCAAAGTTTTCTTTGTATATTTTAAGTGCTTTCAAAAAAGTTTCTGTATGAAATACTACAGGAACAGCACCCCATCGCAAGACCGGAATAGATCCTTCAACTTCAGCGATTACTTCATTAAGACCCATGAACTGCTCAAGTGCTTTTGGAGTTCTCCATCCACAATTGATACGTGATCCAAGTAATTTTCCATTGATGGGAGCAGTCAACTTACCACGAATCAGTACGTCAGGTTCTGTCATACAGATCCACTCTGGATTGCCACAATATTCAATACCACGCTCAAGACGATCAAGTGTTGCTGCCATACCTCTCTTGATATACATTTGACATTCTTCGTCAAGAAAGTTTTCACCACCAACCTTCTTCAAATCAGAGACCGTATCTTCTTCCATAGAGAACTTAAAGTTTTCATTCTCCATATACGAATAATCTAAACCACCATCAGAGACAGCATAGATTTTTGCATCAGGATAAACCTCTTTGATAGCATCTACAGAATGTTCAAATGCTCTCTTTTGTTTGAAAAGACAATTGTAAATAAATCCAATACTCTCAATCGAAACTCTCTCATCACTTGCATTGTTCTCCTGAGTGGGATCAATGTCACATTCCAGGGTGTAATCTCCTAATTCAAAATTCATTTTTCCTTACCAAAAAGATAGTCATCAATCACTACATAGTCCATTTGCGTGTTATTTAGAGCATACAATGCATCCTCAATAGAAGACAAGATAGGATATCCTCTAATGTTGAATGAAGTATTCAACAGAACATTAGTCTCTGAGATCTTACCAAACTCTGTAAGCAATTCATAGAAGTGTGTATGTGACTCTTCCGTGACCGTCTGTAGTCTAGCAGTATTATCAGCGTGAGTAATAGATGGAAGTTTCTCAATATATTCCTCACGAACCCTGGGAGCATAACTCATGTACTCAAGGTTTTCAAAGTTAGGTGAGTCAAAGTATTTGTGTGCTTCTTCCTTCTTACAGAAAGGAGCAAAAGGACGATACCATTCACGGAACTTGACCTTGGCATTCAGAATATCTTTCATCTCCCTAATGTTAGGGTCACAAACGATAGAACGATTACCTAGTGCGCGTGGTCCTACTTCAGAATCACCATACACAAACCCAATAATATTACCATCTTTTAGGAGTTTTGCAGCATCTGCCTTGGTGATTTTCTTGGCATCATAGTTTTTGATTTCACGATTCAGTCTATGTCGGTCAACCAAGGGAAGACCAGCATATGTAATGTCTACTTTTTTGGTTGGTTTCTTATACAAGAATAGATGACCCAGTGAAAGACTACCATCATGAGGATCAGCTGGAACATACAGAGGTCGCTTACTTACCTCCTTGATCTTCTCATTTACTAGAACATTGAGAGCACAACCACCAGTAAGAACTAATGGAAGAGATGGATCATAACGCTTAAGAACATTAAAGAATGCATTCTCAAATGCCTGCTGTGCTGTAGCAGCAATATCATATCCTTGCTGACCCTCAAACACCCAGTTCTCTAGGGGATTTGCCCATGGATCATCAACATTTTTCAAGGGCAGACCAGTCTCCTCTGCAAGTCTCTTATAATCCTTATCAAAGAAAAACTTTTCAAACGCAGGAATATATTCTTCTATAACATTTCCATATGCACAAAGACCCATCAACTTACCAGACAAAGCAAGTTGATGCCTACTCTTCTCTGCTACCTCACGAATGAGAGATCCACACAAAAGATATGCACCACCAAAGTCTGCCTGAATACTTTCAAAACTTTCAATGCCATCAGGACCACCATAATAGACGTTAAAGAAACCATCGTCACCACCACCATCATAGGAGATGATAAGTGCTTCATCAAAGGGTGATTTATAGAATGCTGCAGCAGCATGTGTATCATGGTGTCTAGCAACAGTCTTCACAGACTCTGTATGGAATACCTCTCTAATGATAGATGGTGGATTAATCCAACCATCTGATGAAACAAGAACTGTCTCAAAGTCATTCGTAATGTCCCACTCTGTGGCAGCAATATTCCTACATTGAAAAAGAATATCGCGAATAGTCTGCTCATCATTATCTACATGCAGACGGAAATATCTCTTCTTTACAAGTCTCTCAATCTCAATTGTATAATACTTATTATCCTTTGCATTGTAGAAAGAAACGTTTGCATCATGACCTGCAAAAATACTAACTAAATTTTTCATTGATATCTCTCAATAATCTTGTTCATCGCGGGCACATAGTATTCATCAACTACTTTAAACCATTCAAACTCTTTTGCATAGTCAAGAATTTCCTCTCGATTTGCTGCAGAGTATTCTCTGTTCTTAATAATTTCAGATTCTACAAACTCGATATCGTTAATCTTAGATTCGGGTATGACTGTGACAAATCCCTTACTGATATCTAGGTTAGCAGCAGCCCACTCACTCACAACCACACCTAGACCTGCTGCAAATGCCTCTAGACAAACCAGAGGATGTGCTTCACCATCACTTAACAGAATCAGGTTACCAAACTCTGTCAGGTTATTGTAAAGATGATCCTTTGACCATTCACCAAGGTAGCGAGTATTCACATCAAAGCGAGGGTCTGCATTATTACCTGCAAAATACAGACTTTCAATACTTTGGAACATATGTTGACGCTTACGATAATCAATTTTCGCAAGATAGATTGATTTATCAGGACATTCAGGGTTATCAGATACTTTAAAGTTTGTAAGATTTACTCCATTAGGTGTGACAAACAAGTTGTCAACATCAATCATACCCAATTCTGCATAAGTTGATTTGATACCAGGAGATAAACAGAAGACATTAGGTTTGATTTGATTAAACTTTTGTGCTACACGAGGTCCATAGTAATCCCATCTCTCTGGTTGTTCAAGATATCCAAAGTGACTGGTGATTGCACATGGATATTGAATATAAGGAACAACTTCTACGAAGTCATCATATTGAACATGAACAAAGTCAGGTCGATATGCATTAATCTGTTGAATAATATCAACAGGGTTTGGGGTATTAACAATCTGAACTTCATGCCCCAGTTTCTCAAGGGCAAGTTTCTGATCCCAGATTAAAATCTCAACGGCACCCCATCCTGTAGGTGGGATGGGCATGATGCCAGGTCCTACAATCGCTACTTTCATTCGCTTGCTAATACGTTAAAGATGTCCATGTGTTCTCCATTCGTTCTGGAGTAAATAGAGAACTCATCAGGGTGCTTCTTAACAAGATATCCGAGAGCAATCTGTTCATTATTTACATTACCCTTCTTGATCATCCTGTTCAACAGAATGTCCTCTACCAAATCACAGACTTTGGGAACAGAGTTCTTATGGCCACCAAACAGAGAACCCAGAACATAAGATCTATTGTCAAAAAGATACGACAAAGATAATTCTGGTTTTTGGAAAAGGTCTGGATAGTAGTCACAGTTCATTTGAACCAAGAAACTTTCACCCATCTCCTCAAGAGATTCGTATGCAGGTTTTGCGGGAAACTCATTCTCCAAATCAAAGTCACCAAAGAATCTAGACCCACCAGCATCTAACCAGATGAATACATCAGAGTCATGTGGATTTAATTCTGCTGCTTTCTTCATCCAAGGGAACTTTGAATACTGAATAACAGAATACATGGCATGATTACATTCAATCCTGTCAGGATCAGAGATTTTCTCCTTGTAATTTTCAGAGTCAAGAACCTCCTGAATCTGGTCATGAAGATAAAAGTAAGGAATATCTTCAGTCGTTTGAACAATAACTTCAGTTGGAATATCTTTACGTCGCTCATCAATAAACTCTACAAGATCCTCTGTAACAAAGAGAACCATCGGTGTTTTTAGTTTTAAAAAGATATCAAACCACTTGAGATACTCTTCCCAAGGTCTACCATCCATAACCTCCCGCTCAATGTTAAAGAGAGCAGAGACAATAGTTGCTTTATTCATGATACTTCTTCAAATACTTTTAATAGGGAGGTAGCACGATTGATGTATGTATGATTCTCTTTTACATACTGCATACCATTACGAATCAAATCAAAGTTTGTTCGGTTTTCCATTCCATCATGGAACAGTTGAGCAGGATCAGGATTGTAAATCATATTACCATCCATCTCTTGATAAATCTGCTCTGAGTTAGTCATACCAAGATGACCATAACTGATATTCTTAAACACACGACAGGTCACCACACGGGTCTCTACATGCCACTTACCGCGAATATCGATGCCAAGCATAGATCTACGAGTCAAATCCATTACATCAGCAAATGATAGAGGGTTCTGCCATACATCATTGTAGTGAAAATCTAATCCAGCATTAGAGCATTGCTCAATGAATGGTTCCCAGTTAGACCAATTCTCTGCCTGACCATGTGGTGAGATAGTTCCACAGAACCAAATAGCATTCTCACGCTCACGATGCATCTCATCAAAATCAATCTCATCAGGCAATAAGTCCGTTGCCCAACTGATATACATCTTGTTCGTATCAGGAATCTCTGCGTCTACATAATCATTCTTAAAATGAATGAGACCATCCTTCTTGGGTTCAAACCAAACACTAGGACCCATCGACTTACACTTGCTAGCGTCGAATGAGAAATCGTAGATATGATCCTTACAATTCTTTGCAGTCAATCGAACATCAACAAGATTTTTAACACCATCAAACCTCCTGGGATCAGGAAGATACATCATGAAGTAGGTGCTAGTGTCGTTGATAGGAATATATTTTGCACCACTATCTCCCTCACCAATAAAGATGGTGTTAGAGAAGTCAAAGTCTTCTGGTGGTTCCTCATCAGGAAACCAATGGACATCGTGTCCTAGTTGTTTAAATGCTCGATAATATCCGTGATTAGAATATGAATGAGTATGCGTTCCAAGGGGATGACCCCAGATAACAATTTTCATACAGATAATATGTTTCTTCAATCATAGTATATATTGCCTCTTAAGTCAACGATTCAGGGGTACACGTCCACCCTTAATCTGCTCTCTCCAGTGGACCAAAAGATCAAGAAACATTTGTCTGGTAGGAATCTCAGGTTTCCAATCAATCACACTTTTGATCTTAGCATTGTCAAACATCTGATAGTCTGCATCAATAGGTCGCAGACGATTAACATCAGTTTTAACCGTAATATCTTTCCTTGTGCTAAAACTCAGCAGCAGGTTAACAACTTCTTCCAAGTTATATGCCTCATCACCAGCGATATTGAAGTGTTCTCCTGGTGAAATCATGCCTTCAGCACTAGCCTCAAGCAGTAGGAAGTATGCTCTTACCGCATCTCGTGCATCTTGAAATGTTCTTGTACTAGACAGGTTACCAACATACACATAAGGATCTTGGTATCCTGCTTCAATCAAAGCAATCTGTTTTGCCACCGTACTCTCAAAGAAAACATCACTCCTTCTAGGTCCAGTATGTGTTCCCATGCGAGTCATAAATGTTTTCATACCATATGCCTCACCGTAGAATTTTCCTAGGTGATCTGTTCCAATTTTGCTGATGCTATACGGACTTGCTCCATGCATTTGAGTATTTTCATTAAGCACAACTCCAGTCGGTGTCTTACCATAGACCTCACTAGATGAGCATATATGCACTACAGGATCATACTCATTCGTTTGGCGAATTGCCTCAAGCAAATTTGCTGTGCCAATAATATTTGTCTGCAGGGTTTCGATAGGAATATCGAATGATGTTTTTGGATATGATTGTGCTGCAAGATGAGAAATATAATCAGGTCTAATCTCTTCGATCATCCTCCTGATAGACATGCCATCATTCAAGTCAGCATAGTATACAGAAATTCTATCATTCTTATTAATCTTGTCAGTCAAATGATAGATGTTATCCAGTGGTTCTTGCCATCGCATCATACCAACTACTTCATAGTCTGTATTATTGAGAATATAATCTGCCAATTGAGAACCAACTTGACCTGTGATTCCTGTAATCAATACCTTTTTCATACAGCAAACTCCATGCGAATCGCTTCTCTCAATGTTCTTTGTGGTCTACCAAGAACGTTGATAATAGAATGTGAAATCATCGAAACAGTTTCTGGTCTGTCTCGATAGAATTTTTCAGGTGGTTTCACAATTTCAATTTCAAGATTAGGGAACACTTCTTCTTTTAAAATTTGAGCAAACTCAGACCGACAAATGGTTTGAGGACCACCACAATTTATATACTGAGGACCTTCCCAGTTTCTAGATAAACTTAATATAGCATCAACAGTATCATCACGATGAATTACTGATCTCTCAAAAGGAGAAAACACCTCTGCTACCTCACCATTCATAGCACATTTTTGCAGGTATGATGTAAACCTATCCTCCTTGAAAAAATTAAATGATGACCTAAGTACTTTTAAATTAGGATTGCCTCTAAAGTATTCTTCTACTTCAGATTTCATTTTACCATAAATGCCAATTGGATCTTTCTTCCACTGCTCATCAAATTGATGTTCGATATTACCATAGACTGCATCACTTGAAAGAAATATTACTTTTGCTCCTTTCTCTATAGATCTTTCAATAAACTCAATAGTTTTAGATACGTTAACCTTCCTAGCCAGTTCAGGATTATTAGCACAAACAGTTGGTTCAGAGATTGCAGCACAAAAAGCAATCACATCCTCATGATTAAGAGAGTCAAAGTCATATTCAAGTTCATCATTATCAAGACGTGTGGCGATTGCTTCTACATCATCATGCCAAACATCAAGAGATTTTTCTAAAAGTCTTTTACCAACGTTACCAGTAGCACCAATAATTTTTAACATACCCAATCTTTAAATGTTTGTAATCTTTCAGGAGTTCCGATGTCGAACTTTTTTGTTTTTAAAATTTTGTAAGATAGTTCCATCTTTGGAAGTATATCATACTCCATACTGATGGGCAATTTATTTGGTAGTTCTATCTCATCTCTATACAATTTGTAAATGCCTAGACTCACAAGTTTTTTTCCATAAGCACCCGAATCTTTTTCTACAAAATATTGAACTTTGCCATCTCTACCATGAATATATCCAACATCAGATGTCACTTTCTCTTCTACAACGAAGATAGTTGATTCATCACAATCAAGATTAAGTTGACCAGAGTAAAATGTATCTCCGTTCATTACATAAAATGATTCTGGTAGATCTACTTTTTGTAGAAATCCTCCAGTTCCAGATAGAGATCCTTCATTCATTACACTTATTCCACATGCCTCATACTCCACGAATTGATCATAATTTAATTCAGAGCAAACTAAAGTAATATCAAACCCTGAAAGATTTTCAAGAACATAATCAATGAAATTTTTATTGTTTATATCAACAAGTGGTTTTGCTTTTCCATTAGTAACAGATGACAATCTCGTTCCGCGACCACCAACTAATAGAAATAACTTAATCCCCTTTGATAACTCTGTAACTATCATCTTCAAAATGTTGTGTAGAAAATTCAAAAAGTTCAGATGGTTCAACAGCAATCATCTGATGTCTCAAACCCCTATAGATGTGAAACTTATCACCAGGTTCAAGTATAACATCCCTTGCCTCTGCCAGGTCGTCACTATCACCATAGTATAAAAGTATTCTACCCGATTGTAGGTAGAATGTTTCGTCTTTTACTTTGTGATAATGCCATGAGCATCTCTTTCCTTCATTAAAGAAAAGAAGTTTACCACAGTATTCGTCAGTATTTACAATCCATTTTTCATGTCCCCATCCCTTTGGATGAAGTTCTATGGTCTCCATACATCAACCCCATGTTTAACAAACTTAAATGGCACAACTCTTCCAATGTTTCTTTTTTTAAGAGCAGAGATCAATCGATGTCTATTCTCAAAGTCTGTAAAAAGAGCAACGTGTCCGCCACCACCAGCACCAGATATCTTAGCAGCCTTCGCTCCGTTTTGCAGAGCAAACTCATAACTATCTAGCAACTCTGGAGAGACAACATTCTTATTTGTCTTGATTTTATTCTTCCAATAGGTATTCATCGATTCGCAGATCTTATCTACATCACCTAAAAGAAGACTTCTTTTATATTCAATGGCAGCAGACTTGATACGATGTGTTGCTTGTAGTGTTTCTTCATCGTTATTGAGAAGATTAAGTGAAGTATTCTCAATAACTCTCTCATCCATTCTAGGTTTACCCACATAATACAAAACGGTGCTTAACTCAAGCATGTTTAGAGTTTTTGGATTAAGTCTTAACGGATTCACAATGGTTCTACCATCAGGCAGAAATTCAATAAAGTTAAACCCACCAAATGCAGCAGCAAATTGATCCTGCTTACCACCTGGAAGGTTGCAAATATTTCTTTCAATCTCTACAGCATACTCTGCAACATCATACTCACCTAGGGGAATACTATAATACTCAGCAATAGCAGAGATAAGTGCTACTACAAGAGCACTAGAACTACCAAGACCACTACCTGGAGGTGCCTCAACAAAAGTTGTAATCTTTACAGGATGCCTTTCAATTCCCTTCGTAAGATATTGATAAGTGTTGATGACCAACTTCATTTTAGTATCAACGTACTGATCATCTAAAGGAAAATATCTCTCCTCTGCATTTAAATCTACACTTTTGAATAACCATTCATGATGTGGTTCAATCTTACAATATGCATACTGGTCAATCGTTCCATTCAATACTGCACCACCATAATGTGTCCAGTATGGCAAAAGATCAGTTCCGCCACCTGCCATTGCTAAACGCAACGGTGCTTTGGCAAAAACTGCAGTCATCGTGAAATAACAGTATACTTACTAGTTTGTTGTTTAAACGGTGTCCCAATATCTCCACCAGTCGCGGTAGGGGTCCTAACATAGAATTCAAAGTATTCCATACCATACTTACGACCAACCTCTGCTAGGACGTTGTGAGTGTGTCTCACACCTTCACTAAAGTGCTCCTCAATCTTTGCCATCTCATTAAAGAATTTAACCTGACTAACTGGCGCGATAAAAAACCAATCAGACCAGGGACGATCTCTACCAGCCACGAATCCATCTTGATTCATGATTACATCAGTTTCAAGATCTTTCATTACAATCTCTGACATAAAGGTGACATCAGTTCTCATACGAACAACATAATCGTAGTCATCAATATTATCGATAACATCGATACAGTCAGCAATACCTTGGAACTGACATTTCATTCGATATCCAACGTCCTTTGCCTGTTCGGTAGACAAAAACATATCACCTTCAGCACACTTATCACTAAACTCAAAATCAAACTTGTATGGTTCGATAACTTCAACCTTCTTCAGTTTATCTGCATACAGTTCTTTGAAATCTTCAAGTTCATTAACTTCAAACTTGTCATCATACTCATGATGAATTTGAATATTTTCATAGTCGTCTTTCCACTGGAACTTAGCATAGACATCATAGTCACCCAGACCATCTAAGAAGTTCTCTTTAATACTTTTGAATTGTTGTCTAACGAATCTAGGATATCCAGAAAAACAAACCGCAAATTTTTTACTCATAATCCTTTAGAATAGCAGGGTAGTCAGTGCAAACACCAAACGGAACACCGTTTGCAGTGTTAAACGAAATCGATTCTTGTTTATTAATGACCGGAATGATAGTCATATCGTCAAGGGTATATATGCTCTCATTCTCACCATGCAACCAGATTTTGTTGTTTGATGTGAATACAAATGGATCACCAGAGTGACAGAATGCTTGATACTTCCAACACTCTTTTGCAGACTCAAAGTCTTTACAATGCAACCACAGATACTGAGATCTCTCTTGTATCCAAGTATGAGTTACTTTGTATTGAGGTTCATCATGACCCAACCAAAGTTCACCATTGACATAATTAACATCAATCTCTACATCATAACCATTTCCAATTGCACAGTCAATGTAGCTAGGTCTGTTCTCTTTATCGGGAATAGGTCCACGAATATTACCACGATGGGAAATTAATTTCATAAGTCTTCAATCTTCACGGATTTATCTTCAACAAAAAGATCATAGAAAGGTTTATCAGTCCTTAACTCATTATACTTAGCACCCCAATCTTTCAATTGACTTCTAGTAAGTTCTGTCCAATCAATCTGCTTTCTACTACCTCTGGCAGTCCAATAAACAATAGTGTGTCCTTCATCATAAAGTTTATTAATCTTGTCTATATTTTCTTGGATGGGTTTTGCTTTTGTATAGTCATGTGTCACACCAAAGTCAGTTGAGGTTTCTCTTCGACAGATGGTTTCGTCAATGTCAACATAGATTACACTCATTGATACATTTTTCTCCTACGTTCTTCACTGGGACATTTGTCTATCTCACTTACCTGTTCACTCGTAAGGAAATTAGCTTGTCCAAGAACCTTAGATCCAATAAAAATTTCTGCAGATTTTTCACACATCATTGTGGATGCAATACATTCTTTGTAAGAAGATGATGCTGTTATTATACCATGGTTTTCAAGTAAAATCAATTTGGGAAAGTATTGATACTCATCAACAAATATAGTTACATACTTGATAATCTGTTCGAGTAATGCCTTTCCTGGCATTGCATAAGGAACAACACAAGATTTGGCACCATTCCTCACCACCTGATCAGGAAAAAGTCTATGATCTGCAAAAGAATAGATCTGTTCAGAGCACAGCAATTGCATTGTCTTTGTTGGATGAGTATGAGCAATGAAGTTAATATCTTCAAACTCTCTCAAAATCCATGCGTGAAAACCAGTTTCAATACTTGGTTTTGGTCCCAGTGAATCAAAGGGCACACCAGTCATCTTACATGCAACCATCTCGTTTTTTCCAAGATTGGTTAATGAAGAACCACTTGCCTTCATCCAAAAACTGTCATCATCTCTCACAGAGACATTACCCTCGCCGCAAATAGCGTAAGGACCCAATGCCCATGCAAGTTCTAATATTGAGGTATCCATTTGCATAAAAATTTGGATAGTTTATTTAGATCAACTTGCCAAGGTGAGTTAAGACCTCCCGATATAGAAAGAGAACCCTCACTCTCAACAGACTCCTCCTGTTGATCAACGAATTTTGTATGTTCAAAATTTGCTAGATCAGTATGAATCATAGAATATACAAACCTCAAATTCACATCCATGAATGTGGGGCTATTGATAGACAAAACTCTTGTATCAGGAGGAGAGAAAATTGTATTACACATCCCACCACCGATGGGACCTGCAACATACTTTGCAGTCCTAAACATACCAATCTTCTCCTCCATTGTCAAGTTCTCACAGAAAATTTCTTTAAACCCAAACGATTTAAAAATTTCTACAACTTGATCTTCATTCACACATCGACGACGTTCTGTGTAATCCGTGCCTATATTATCTTTTTTATTATGAACCCATGTGCGACGGGAAATATAAATCTTTTCTGGTCCAACATAATCACTCTCCATACTATTCAAGATGTCAAACACACCTCTATGAGGTGGGCAATTTGAAAGACCATTATGAGTTAATGATGATGAAACACATACACGATTATACATCACCTCTGGATCAAGGAACACTACATCATCTCTTGTGATACCCAACATACTCAAAGAATCCCAAACAAAAGGATATAAGTCATCTTGACCTTCAGGAGGACTGACAAGAAGTTTCATGTCAGGGTGGATCATCTTTTCATTGAAGTAAGAGAAAAGATAAGGCAAAGTATCATAGATGAAATGATAGTAGTTTGCCATGTTATACACAAAGTAAAACATAGGAGTATCAACTGTCTTCTGCACTTGAGAAAGTTCACCCTCAAATGTCATGTCGCCAACTTCATATATTGTCCCTCTCTCTAGTGACATAAACTTTTCCCTTAACGGGAGAAAAAGTTTTTTACTTTTGTAAGAGTAGAGAAGCGGAAGAGGATAGTGTTTTGATAAACCAGTAAATTGAGCAAGAAGAAAGTATGATACCTCTAGTGTTCTACCATGCCTGTCTGTTGCTGAAATTTTTCTAGTGGGACTTTGATCCCAATATCTAATCGGTAAAGAAATCTTTAAAGTAGTCATAAGTATGCCAATCCACAGAAGCAAAAAACTTTTGCCAGTATCTATAAGTCTTTAAATCGTTAGGTGTTCCCCAACAAATGTAATGATCTATCTCAAAATTCTTGACTTTATATCCTAATTCAAGAGCAGTGTTCAGTAGAGTATCTACATAAAATTCACCATTTACTCTCTCATTAGTTTCATATAATCTCTCAAGAGATTTATTATATACTTCTTTATTTCTAAAGAACATAGTCCCCACTATAGCATACTCATCTACAGGGTTTGATCCATATGGAAATTTCTTGACATTTACTTTATTAACATTACCATCATCATCTACATCCAACCACGAATACATGTTCGGGTTGTGGTGCGCGGTGTAATTATTTCTATAACTCCAGACAACGATGTCATTATCAGTATTCTCAATAATATCTGCAAACTTATCTGAGTCATAAAGAGCACCATTATCACAAGCAGACAGTAAAATTGAATCACCATCTTCTACCTGGTCAACTAGTAGTGCCGTGGTGCAAGCTTGTCCCTCGGTTACATCATCAATCCACACTACGTTATTAAAGTCCTCAAGAGGTAGCATACTCATATGAGATCTAAGACATGCGAAGATCTTACTATCAGTTTGTGGAAGACATCGAAGTGCTTGGTTAATCATGTAATTACCATTAACTTCAAGAAAAGGTTTTGGAACACCATATCCCTCTTTAGAAAATCTACTACCTGCCCCTGCCATAGGAACAACGGTAGTGCAACCCTTGATTTTAAGTGGTTTGATACCATTCATATTGTCAGCAAAGTAGTTTGACCACTGCTGATACATCTTTACATCTAGTGGTGTTCCCCACTGAAGCATGTTTGGAACCTCATATGCAGTGTTATAAAGTCCATCTCTGATCATCAAATTATAAACAAGACTAATGTAATACTCATCATTACAACAAATCTTCTCGTCAATTAATTGTTGAAAATAATGTTTAACATACTTTCCTTTCTTAAAATAGTAAGTGCCAGTGGAAGCATACTCTGACATTTTATCGTCAGTAAATGGTTGCTTTTCACGTATCTCTTCAATTTGATATGATCCCTTTCTCAATCTACAAAAAGCATAGTTATCACTACCCAACATGTGAGGGTGAAATCCAGTATATGAGATCACAGACCCATCACACTGAGTGTCTTCAATATGAGAGAGAAAGTCATCATAATCCCATTTCATAGAGAAGTCACAGTAATTGACAATGACCTGCTCGTCATCATCAATATACCTCTTTGCTGCTAATACAGTATGAACTGGTCCTTTTTTATGTTGATCAATTGTAATAATGATAGAATCTTTTACGAGACCATGTAAAACTTCAACTACATCAGTTTCTTTTGCATGTTTATCATTAATAATAAACACAAACTCTGAGTCTTTTGGATAAAGATTGACGATGTGCTCAATGACAGTCATGCCATCAATCTCTAAAAGGTATTTTGGATCTTTATAACCTGCTACTGAGAATCTACGACTCATCCCAGACATGGGAATTACAACTTTCATATCAGAATCTTGGAAGTGTGACGGGGATTGGATGCCTTTGCATGGGGATGCCCATTCTATCTAGTAGTTCAACATGAATCAATTCAATACACCATGTTCCCTCTCTACTTTCCTTAGTTGATCTAATCAAACTACGAAGCAAAGGGAAAACCCCCATAAAAGATTCCATTGCCTCTGGTCCGCCAAAGTTAAACCAGTCATTTAAGAATGGAGGAGGTGCTTGAAGTGATGTAAAATGAATTGAATTAGGGTCAAACTTCTCATATGGGATGGGAACTTGAATTACACTATCAGTTCTACACCTAATTACATAATCATACTTTATCTTTTTATCATATTCATATAGTTTTCTTAATCTATTTACCTCACACAGACTGTAAAAATAGGAAAGACTGTTATTGATTTGCCTCTTTTGGAAGTCTGGTTGTTCTTCAATACCACCAGGCCAATACTTTGCCTCTGATGCTTCAAAGTCAGCATCAAGGTCAGGATCGCCAAAGAACTTACTCTTTTCTACTGCTAGACTAACTGGTTGATAGATTTTTTGAAAGGTCTCAATAGCATTCTCTTGAATCCTTTGTGCTTCCCATGCACCAGTTCCACCAAATTTGTATGGTTTCGTCTGCAAATCTTCATCAAACCATAGATGTGCAAAGACATCAACGTCATGGTTCTGTATTACATTAGTAAGAATACTACCAGAACACTCCTCTGTAAACCTGGGTTGTCCTGAAAAACAAAGTGCTAGTTTCATACCGGATACTTATCAGAGGGAATAGATGGCCACCTTACAATGATCAATTCTGAGTCTTCTAGAAACTCAACGTTAGAAACTTCATTCGGTTCATAGATCCACATATCTCCTGCAAACATAAACTTACCATCAACTTTGAGTTCTCCAGACACAATATAGTTTAACTCATTAGTAACTTTATGAAAGTGTGGAAAAGTTTCACATCCTTTCTTATGTTTGTGATGTGCTACTTCAAAGAATGGATTCTTAAAGATAGATGGTTCAAAGTCTCCTACAAACCATCCCGCTTTGAAGTCTGCGATATTTGCTTCCTTCATTTTTCCAACTCCTGAATACGAATCTGGTGACGACCACCGTCAAAAGTATTAGATGAGCAAATTTCAAGATATCTATCTAACACATCATAGTCAACATTCTTTGCTGGAATCGCAAAGAAATTAGCACAGTTGTGGCGAATTGCCATCTCCATAGCAAAGTCATCGTAGATCAATGCAGAACGAATACCTTTGTATTTGTTGGCGCAGATATTTACACCTTGACCTGTACGACAGAAACCAAAACCAAAATCACAATCACGCTCACCAATAGACTTAACTGCCTGCGCTATGTAATCACGATAATCACAATCCTTGTTTAAGATAGTCCCAAAATCAATATACTCAAGACCATGCTTATCTAAGACTTGTTTGAGAGTTTCTTTTGCCTCAAAGCCAGAATGATCAGAACAAATGGCAATAGGTTTATCGCCAATACGACGAATGACATTATCCTTGTAGAAGTGAAATTCATCTGGTGTTCCAAAGATATGCATCTTATCTACTGGTTCGGTAAGAATTTTCTTACCGTCTTTAACAAGAAGATTGTAGAGAGGGGAAATATAAAATTCATTCTTAGTTCTCAGATCACGCTCAATCATTTCACGAGCATACTTGCAGAAGTCTGATCCCTTTTTAAATCCATAGATTCCTACACAGGCATTACTACTAATTGCTTTCTTCTCAGCAGTTTCTGTTACATAACCATCTCTATCAACTTTAGCATAACTGTAATTAGTAGAGTTTGATTTAAATGTAAGGATAAGTCCATCACCATCCAAATCACTCATAACATGAGGATTAAAAACGGGTCTAAACTCAATATCCAAAGTATGAATAACAAGAGGAGCATCGTTATCAATATACTCTTCGGCGTAAAGACAACTGCAAACTGATCCATCGGTAAGTTTATCTAGAACGACAATTTTAATATCGTCACCAAACTTCTTACGCAGGAGTTCATCCATATGAAAATTGTAAATCGTTTCGTCACGAATTACAAAAATTAAATTACATCCCTCATAATCTAAACAATCAAGAGAGATGTCAATTAGATGCTTATCTTTGATATTAATTAATTGCTTGGGAACTTTAAACCCTTCCTTAATGAAGCGGCTCCCAAGTCCTGCCATAGGGACAAGAATATTTGGTTTCATATTGAATTCCTAATGATTTCAGTCGTCTTTAAATGAGCAAATTCAATCCAAGTATGGATATCTCCTTCATTCTTTAGTAATTTATGTAAGAAACAAGAGGCAAATGTATCACCTGCACCAAGAACATTTACACCCTTGAGCATCAACTCCTCTGGCATTTTGTAAAAGAATTCCTTCTCACCGTTTGACACCACACTACCAGATGCGCTGTGCAAAATCACCCATCCTCTTGTTGCCTCAACATACTCAGATAGATCACCATCAATATCTTCATCAGAGATAAAGAGATAATCAACATGCTGCAGCAACTCTTTATTGACTGACTTACCAGGGCAGATGTCTGCTGCAATAATACCATCCAGAGCAGGAATAAAGTCAGTTTTAGTCAATTCATTAAGGTAAATGAGATGATGAATCTTTGATGAGTAAATCTTTGCTTGGTGTTCCACCAAACTCAACTGAACTTTTGAGTATCGTTGAGCAGCAGGTTTATCAATATAGATCAACGCCTGTCCAACATCAATCGGTGAAAGACCAATATCAAGTGTCGCATCAAGTTCTAACAACGCCTTCCAAACGTTTGCCATGGAACCCAAAGTCTTTCTTTCTTTAACACCATCAATAATAGTATCAATCGTCAAGTGACCATAAAGAGAAATATCTTTCATTAAAACTTTTCCTTCAAATCAAGTTCATAGATTTTATCCATGACAACATCATAAGGAACACGAGGAATGAGTTCAAGTTTTTCTAGATCTTCAAACAAATACATGATGGCGTTCTCTCCGCCCTTACAAGCTAGAGGAACGGATATGTCCTGTAGCATAGTAGGAGAGTCTGCCATAGAATATGGATGTCCAACTATATCCATTATTCCAAAATCAAATAGATCGTCGCCAAGATAAACTACATCCCATGACTTGCATCCATACTCCTCAAGAATCTCTCCCAAAAAGTTTTTTTTGTCTCTATGAAATCCTGCACCACGATTGACAACATAGGGAAGATTTCTATTACTAAGAATTTTCGCATTAAAGGGATCACCTGTAAGAAATACAACAGGAATCCCAATCGCACGAAAACGTTTGACTGCGGTCCAATCTTTGTCGCAGAAGTTTTTCATCATGACATTACCATCACGATCATAATACTTCTTGCCGTCGGTCATTACACCATCGACATCGAGAATAACAAGTTTAATCATTTTTTTAACATAAAGGTTGCAACGGTCAAGTCAGATTCTTTTCCAGCGTGTCTATAAGTTATATCCATCTTATCATCATTAAATTCACTCGTCAATGTAAATCCACATTCCTTTGCAATATCAACAATTTCCTCACCCAGAAGAAACTCACCATCTCTTTTTCTCTCTGGTCTATAGTGACAATCACTAGCAATCAAGAAATATCCACCGGGTTTTAATTTTTGATAAACTCCAGAAAGAACACTCTTCCACCCAGGATTTTCTCCCCTACCAAAATCAAAGTGAGTCACAGAACAACTATCAGTAAAGACATCCACAGACTCGTCTTCAATATCAAAAAGAAATTCAATGGCATCCTTCAAAACCATTTGCACTAAACTAGTTTTGAATGGATGATCAGTTCTCATGTTATCAACACCAGTTACATTATGACCTTGCTCTGAGATAACATGCGGAAGTGGACCCTCACCTGTGCCCAAATCAACCACTGACATTTTATCAGTTTTAATTTCATCAAACATCATTAAGATAGACGCCCACTTTGTATAGCAGTCAGGAGTATCATAAAGTCCATGATCACCTTCTTTTAAAGGATATCTTTCAGGGATCTTATTATCTAAAATATAATTTCTATAAGTAGGAAATTCACTCTTGAACACATACTTGTTGAACATTATTGCTGATACTTTGAATTGTCTTTTGCTAGATGCACAATTTTTGGTTCAAAATTACAATACTGAGAAAACACCTCAGGATATGCATACTCTGGTCCCATCACATGAACGTCTTCTCTACGTTCACAAAAGAATTTATTCATTTGACTTTCATCATGCCACTGTGCGATGACATCACGATCCAAATCAAACTGTGTCCTATCTGCCAACTCTCTAATCATGGTAAGGACATGAGGCACCTTACCTCCCCACAGACACCCTTGAAAATAAACAGAGGTGTCATCATCAGGTCCAATACCAGCAGCAGAGATTTGACGTGTCTCAAAGGCACCAGGGTGATTATCATGAGGTGGCATACCCAAGAAATGACAGGGGTGATGAACACCAATGTATTTCTTATCAGTAAACAACTGCTCCTCGGTTACAGTTTCAACTACACGGGTATCTGCATCAAGGAAGAGAACATAGTCAAAGTCTGCTAAGTCAGACTCTGCTTTCAAGATGTACTTAAAACGTTCCAGAGTGATATATGGCCAAGGCAAATGCTCTTGCTCATACAATTTAACATTATCTGGAAGTTCACCAGTATCTCCATCAGTAAAAACAAAATATGTTTTATCTGTATTGGGAACTAGATATTTCTCACATGCTTCATAATATGATGGTAAGAAATTAAGGTAATCACCTGTGCCAATAAAAACAACGGCAAGTTTCATATCACATTCCAATGTTCAGGATATAAGTCACTAGTATCTAGGTGTGCGTTGTTAGGTCCAAACCATTTCTCAGGAGCAATAACTGTTCCTTTGTTTGCCAACCATGCTCCCCACCAAGAAAATGAACTGTTAGCAATGATAAAATCAGAGCACATACTCATCAGGCAAAGATCCACGTAAGGATTACCACTCTCAGATACAAGAAATCTATCTCCAGAGAATAGTTCCTGTTGTTTACACCACTCAGTATCATCAGAGAAAATAATTACATTTCTATCATTTTCAAACTTACTCAGTGCTGTGGCATAGTAATCAAGAGTAAGATTATTATGATTAGCGTTGTTAGTAAGAAAGTCTCCTCTACGGATATGTAAGGAAATTGGGTTTTCAACTGCCTGTATCATCTCTTTACAAGGATTTTCAATCTCATCTTTAAATGAAAAGTCTTCACGGACTTCATCAGCGATGTGTTTGAAATACTTTTCTGTTTGAAAAAATCCATACAGACTCACCCAGTCAGGGCACTCATTGAATAACGTTTCGTTAAATTGAAACCCTTGTTCTTGAACTACAGGTCTGTTAGGATCAATTGTTTGAAGATTTAATTGAGTTGTGCGGGACAACTTGAATGGTTTGAACAATTCAATATGTAATTTGTTTCCAATACCATCGTCAAATACTTCTTCATGGTTTGGAAAGCAGAAGTTAAATCCACGATTAGATGCGATACCTTTAAGTGAAGCAACCTGGAACATTTGATTTCCAAGTTGCCCCAGTTTGCCAAGATAATTAAATCCTATCACAGTTTGGTTTGCTCCTCAATCCACGAATAGGTTTTAGAGATGCCTTCTTCAAGGGTCATTTGATAATCCCATCCAAGATTTTCACGAATTACATCGTTGTTGGAGTTACGACCACGGACACCTAGAGGACCGTCGATATGAATCCTATTCACATCTTTGCCTGCAACTTTAGCAACAGTTTCTACAAGTTGATTGATTGTTACCATTTCTTCAGAACCAATATTTACAGGTCCTTGGAAATCAGATTGCATCAATCGCCAAGTTGCTTCGATGCATTCATCAATGAACAAGAAGGAACGAGTTTGTAAGCCATCTCCCCACACCTCGATAGCACCTCCGGTCTTCGGGAGGTAAGCGACCTTGCGGCAGATTGCAGCTGGCGCTTTCTCTCTTCCACCATCCCAGGTCCCCTCGGGACCAAAAATGTTATGGTAACGAGCGATGCAAATAGGGATACCATGGTTACGATTGTAAGCAAGGTAGAGACGCTCACTGAAAAGTTTCTCCCATCCATACTCGGAGTCTGGTGCTGCGGGGTATGCTGATTCTTCACGGCAATCAGGGTTGTCAGGATCTAATTGATTATACTCTGGATACATACAAGCAGATCCAGAATAGAAAATCTTAGTAGGTTGATCTAATTTAGGACGATTACATTCCGTCCAGTCTTTCACTACACCATCAAAGGTTTCGTTCAGTTTATGAACTTCCTCAAGAACATTTAAGTTGATGCTACAGGAGTTATGCATAATTTCTGCATCATTCTCTCCAGTAAATACAAATCCTGCCCCACCCATATCAGCAGCAAACTGATAGATTTCATCAAAAGGTTCAACGTATTGATAAGGAACGTTTGCATTGTAGTTACCAGAATATCCTTTAAACTGGATGATTTCATTAACAAATCTTACATCACGTAGATCACCCTGCACAAACTCATTCGCTTGAGTACCGGTAAACTCAGGATACTTAAGATCAACACCACGCACCCAATATCCTTCAGCGCGTAGATGTTTGACCATATGACTTCCAATGAAACCACCGGCACCAAGTACAAGTGCCGTCTTCTTATAGTCAGACATAATAATAGTAATTTTCCTCCTTATATATCATAGCAAAAAAGGGTGGTTTAGACAACCACCCTCGTAAGGTCTTTCATGCACGCCACTTGCTCTTTGACCTGAAGCAAGAAACAGGGCGGGAGTTTACCTCCATCCGCACCACTTGCTCTTAGGTAAAGCAAGAAACCATTATAAAGATGAGAAGTGTTTTGGAAACTCTCTCTTAAGTGCGACAACGACTTTATCAAGTCCTTCAGGTTCATCGGTAAGCGCATGGACCTTAACTTCCATCTCTGCAAGTCTCGCTTCAATTAAATTGAGTCTTGCTTCTACTTCGACATCATACTTTGACATCGCTGCACCATTTGCAGACTTTGCTGCCGTTCCTTTAGTTGCCATAATGGTAAAAATTTACTCTTGGATTATTTAGTTTTTAGAGGGTCTGATGACTCCACCAGTTCTGTTAAAGTCCGTCCGTGACTTTGGGATCATCCCGACCAGGGCTAGTTTTCACGACATACCGAGTCTTTGATATAGCAGGGTTTACCTGTCAACCACTTAGGATACTCTGCATCTTCCATTGCTAGAAGGCATTGTGCCTGGTTGTCGAACAGGTAAACGTCAAACCATCTACGATTGTAGTAGTCTTGTTCCTGTAATCTATAATCAGGTTTACCATTGAGTTCAATGATACCCTTTTCAACAAACCTGAAAGGTCCACGTTCTAATAGAACTTTCATGCTTCTACTGCTTCAAGATCAATTGCGATTTGCTCAATCAAAATATCATAGTCGTCAAGAGCATCTCCAGAAAATACAACTCCATTGTTCTCATAATAACGACGAACCTTTTTGAGAAGTTTCGGATTCTTCACATCCAGGAAGAAGTCACCATTTACAGCACCACGAAGGGTTTGAATGTCTTTCTTGAACTTTGTAGTCAGTGTCATTGTCTTGATTGTTGACCTTAGTATTATAAGGGTTTGACAGGGTTTATGTCAAGTGCTTCCTGTGAGGATCGAACTCACCTTAGGCAAATTATGAGTTTGCTGCATTCACCAGATTGCTAAGGAAGCAAATAGGACTGCCGGGAATTGAACCCGGTTTACCCCGTTATAAGCAGAGAGCATTAACCAATATGCGACAGTCCCTCAGGATCCTTCGTTGTTCTGTTCGGTGTATATGCGTATGAGTTCATCATCCGCCGGAACCATCACTGCTCTCTCGCCGTTTTTATTTTCCACCCCTATTGATTCACCATTCTCTACTTTATCCATCAACTCTTCCCAGTTCTCTTGCCAGTATTCCACTGAATAAAATTTCATAGTTGCATTATGTATAATGAAATTATGTGGCAAGTTCCTGTCGCCGCTACTCCTGAACCTGCCAAAGGGGAGCACCGCAGCCATCAAATGCGTCCTACTAGAGCCAATACCCCATGAGAGTAAAACCCTAAAAGGATGCCACCAAGGATGGCACTTATAATTGTAGCAGTTTTATTGTGTTTGTCAATTGCTTTGTCAATCATTTCCTGACACTCCTTTTTAGATATAAGGCGGTCAGGTATGATCTCATCCATCCTGTGAGACATTTGGAAAATTCTTCATTGGATCAGGTTGTCCTCCTACTATAGCACAAGCTCGCTTATAATAGTAGTTGTCTGTTGTGCCGTTTTCCTCAAACTTTTCTTTGATGATTGCCCAATTGGCGAATTCGTCTGGATGCATGGTAGAAAGAAAGTGTCTACAATGCTATTTAATGTAGCAATGTGCTACACTAATGTTAAGTATGTGGATATCTTAACGAACATCAAAGTCCAATCTACGAACTTTGCGTCTACGTCTCTCTTCTTGATAGATAAGTTCCTGACTGGAAAAGTGACTATCAATCTTTCTCTCTACGTTATTAGTTACCATTACAACTTTATCCAAGTCTTTGGCACCAATCTTATTATCCACAATACTCATCTGATTGGGACAACCACAGAACTGAATTTTACTGGTGCTGGTCAGTTCCTTTCTACACTCTTTGCATCTGATAGTAATCATTAGGCGTACATTGAATTCGACATGCTCGAAGAGGGGATCGAACCCCCGACAATCTCCGTGTAAAGGAGGTGCTCTACCGCTGAGCTATTCGAGCGAACTCCTCCACCTGGACTCGAACCAGGGACAGGGTGATTAACAGTCACCTGCTCTACCAACTGAGCTATAGAGGATTGTTGTACTCTTTCTTTGTTTTGAAGTAGAGTTTATAATATCTCTTCTT
>UEXM01001084.1_pt1 | contig 24780 bp, 42 predicted proteins | sample 1796661 | NCBI WGS metagenome assembly UEXM01 (sample SAMEA4772469, study PRJEB27181) | metagenome | reverse complement strand
ACACTTACCTCACTAGGCATTAAGGCATACAGAGAAGTCACTCCTGATAGCAGATACTATTGGAATGGTGAGTTTACTGTAGACACAAGTGGCTCAGAGGTTGTAGGTACATATGCCTCAACAGCTAGAGATGTAGCTACGCTTAAAGCTAGTATGCTTGACAAGGCTAAAAGTGCAGTAGCTAGTAGACACGATGCTATAGATTGGTATTGGTCAAGAGCAGCTAAAGGTGGTACTGCTGTGCCAAGTAACATTGCTACTTATGCTACAGCTTTGTATAGCGAACACGAAACAATCAAGACAGCTATTAATGCTATATCAGATTTAGCTGGTGTTATTGCTTATGAGAACAAACCTCATACTGAAACTAGAAAGGTTAAGAATACTGCTGAAGATGGCACAGTAACTTATGGACCAGCTACAACAACAGCAACTAGACATATTGATATGTGTACACACTTTACTGCTAACCCTACAGATGAAGTAGACCCAGCATTTGTGAGTTTAGTAGCTGACTAATGTCTGATAGATTACGCAACAATATAGTTGCAGGTTTTATAGTTGTAGCGTTCTGGATAGTGTTTGTATTGCCAGTAATGGCTGCTGACCCTATCGTTACAGATTCGACAAGCGTAGTTACAACGAAAGGTAGTCAAAAGACAGAAGTAATAAGTCCACCACCGAGTGCAATAGCACCTCAGTTTGGAAGTGGTAATAACTCAGATTTATGTACGATTAGTTCTAGTGGTTCAGTACAGACACAGATACTAGGATTGTCAGTAGGTACGACATACACAGAAGAAAATTGTTTAAGGTTAAAGAAAGCACAAAAGCTGTATATGTTTGGAATGAAAGTCGCAGCAGTAAGTGTGATGTGTCAAGACCCAGATGTATGGTCTGCAATGATGTCGGCTGGAACGCCTTGCCCTATAGATGGTTTGATTGGTGATGAAGCTAAGAGAGCATGGGCAGTCAAGACAGATGAGATACCAATGCCAAAGGAGAAAGATGAAATTAGTGTTGCAGAAAAGCGTGATAAAGCCCTTAACATTATGGGTACTGTTGCTGCTGCCTTTTTGTTCTTTTAGTTACGACTTTGGTTACACCAGTAATGCTGCTATATATGGCAATACTTGGAAGATGAATACAGGCACTTTAGGTGTTAGCGTTGAAGAAGGTTTAGATATAAGTGGTGTGCTTTACAACTACACAACAGTTAAGAATGTAGTCGATGACTTTACAGTAACGATAGAAAGCGACAAAGTTGGTGGTGGTTATGTGTTCCAAGAGAAGCATGATTGGGATGGACAGTATGGCGGTACGGTACAGAATGTCATACCTTTACCTTACACACCAATTGAGCAGTTTGGCGATGGTAGGATCAGAGGTACAGGTACAGGCAGTATTGAAGATGTAACCATACTTTATATGTACAGATGGGATTTATGTAGAAATGCACAAAATGATGAGAGTTGCCCTAATTACATACCGCCTTTACCCGTTATACCAGTTATAGAAATATATGATGCTTTAGATGATGAGTTTGTTGAACAGGCAACAGAGAAGTCGGATGATAAACTTTTGGATAAAGAGGAAGAAAAAAGAGAAACAGAAGAAGAAGATGAAGAAAAAGAACGATTAGAGATAGCAATGGCAGCAACAGAAAATGCCTTAACTATAGCTAACACAGCATCACAAGCATCGCTTTTAAGACAAATAAATAAAGCTACAAATATTAACTCTTATTATGTAGCACAGATTCAAGGTGGTGTATATCGTGATACAACTCAGTTAGATGGTGGAAAGGTAGTAGACAACAAGTTAGTTTTTAGAAGTTTAACACAAGAGCAATTACACAACGAAATGATACAGGAGCAGTATAAATGAACAAATTAATAACTTTATTTTTAATCGTAGGACTAACTGGGTGTTCTTTATTTGCAAAGAAAGTAGAGGCTAATACTAATATTAATGGCAATGTAGAATCAAGATGTACAGTTAATACTGATACTGTTGGTTATTACGGAAACCCTAATGCGTATACGCTTACAACTTTACCTGCAAGTGATGGTCAAGTACCTGTTATTCGTGTTGATACATCTCTAGCTAATGCTTACAAAGCGCAGATAAGTTACCCCACTTCTTTTAGTTCAAGTCCAAGTTTAGGTGACTCTGTTACATGGACAGGAACAGTTGCATATGCCTCTGGAAGTGTTTCTGATATGAGTGGTTATCAAGCAGCCAGTACAACAGCAGATGGCGGTGCAATGCGAATTTATAATTTAACACTAGCAGGTACAACTTGGTTTAATGTTACTTCAGTTGCTACCTACGGTGGTGGTTCACAAAAAGCATTTCCTGGTGGTTCATATTCGGCAGTTGTAGTAGCAGAATGTATCGCCCAGTAATACTGTGGTTGTTGCTATGTGGTAGTGTAGCAGCACATGATATGACACCCACTTACCCCAAGTGGAAAATGTCGTTTATACCAAGTGCCAAGATGACCACAATGCAGGTGTTTAATAAAAGATCGGATGTGCAATGGTATGAGATTGGTGTGTTTGATAAAGAATGGAAGCCTATACCGTTTGTTACTCGATACAAGATCATAAACATAAAGTATTTGCATCGTGTTAGGTTTGATGTTTATGTTAATGATAAAAATGCAAAAGTTGTTGAATACATATGCTCAACATCAAAACTTAGAGGCAATGATGATTTTAAACCCATTGTAGAATCTAGGATCTGTTCGAGGTTTAAGTGAAACGGTGGTTAATTTTATTATTACTGAGTTCACAGGTAATAGCAGATAGTAACTCAATGAGTTTTTCGATACCGAGTATTAGTTCAGTTAGTGGTTCGGACAGTATTAGAGCAGGTGATCTTGATTGTAAAAATGCTATAGGCGGTAGCACAAACTTTGAGATTGGAATGACTGGCGTAATAAACAATGCTATTGTGCCAATTATAGGGAAAGAAGGCAATGATCCGCAAACTAAAGACATTGGGTTATATGCTAGACTTATTATTCCTTTAGATGCACCAAGTGAAAGAATAAATTGTAATACACTTTACCAGTTAGAACTACAAAGAAGAAGGTTAGAAGTAGAAAGATTAAAACAAGAAATTGAATACTTGAAGCAATTACAGAATGATGGAGCATTTAATAATTAATGGCTGATCTAGGAGAAAAAGTTGCACAAGTTGAAGGTTTAGTTGATAAACGACTAAAATTTCTGGGATTAAGGTTTACATATACCAGTTTAGTCGCAGCATTTGCTCTAATTTCAACGATTGTTGGTTCACTCTATGGAGGATTCCTTTTATATCAAAAAGTTGAAGGAATAGCAAATTTGGACTTAGATGCAATAGCTGGACAGATGGCAAAAACTTCAAGCGATGTTATGAGAATAGAAGAACATGCTGATGCCATAAAAATAGAGTTAAAGAAAGACATGACAGATTTACGAAATGCACAATGGAACTTAGAGTCAAAGGTCGATACTAAATTACAGTCAGTAGATACAAAGTTAACAAACTACGACACTAAATTAGATCGGTTTGAGATCAAAGTAGAAAAGACTAAGGTAGACATAGAAAAACGAATACAAGAGTCTTTAGATAACCCACTAGCAAACTAGGAGATATTATGGGATACGGTAAAAAGCCAAAAAAAAGATGATAGACGATAACAGAATGCAATTGCAATTAGACAAACATACTTCACAAATAAGTAAGTTGTTTAGCAAGATTGATGACACTAATGCCAAAATACAAAAGATATTTAATATGCTTAATCAAATTAGATATTTTTTGTTAGGTGGTTTTGCTTATTTCCTAGCTTCAGAGGTGGGAGTTTTTAATGTATTAAGGTTAGTCGCATGATAGGTTTTTTAACAAACATAGCACCAATAGCATTAGGCTTTGTAGCTAAGTTACTTGCACTTAAAAGTCAAGCAGCACAAGAACAACAAAAAATGATGATAGAAAACCTACAGGTTAGGAACGAATCTATTAATCAAGCTAGGTCAATGGCACAAAAAGAAAGTCCAATGGCTGCTATGAATAGAAGGATCATTATTTTAACTATATTAGCCTTAGTTATTTTTACACAAGTGGCTCCTGTGTTTTGGGATGTTCCTACAGTCATTCCTACGGTCATTGAAGGGGCCAGTATATTAGGATTACAGCTTACTCCTGATGTGATAGAATATGTAACTGTAGAAGGGATGTTGAAGTTTGATGAAATATTTAGATGGGCAACAATGATAATCGAATTCTACTTTGGAGCGCAATTAGCAAAAGGTAGGTAAAAATGAAAAGGGCGATTGTTATACCCGACCAGCATTTTCCAATACATGATGAAAGTGCAGTCAAAGTTACATTAAAAGCGATAGAATTTGTAAAGCCAGACATATTTATTAATCTGGGTGATGTTGGAGAATGGGAGTCAGTATCTGGACACAGATATAAAAGAAGAAAAAGACCACCATTAGAATACCAACTTCCAGAAATAGATAAAGAAATTAAAGCTGTTAATAAGCAAATAGACAGGTTTGACAGGGTGTTAGACAAGATTAAATGCAAAGAACGACATATTCTTGCAGGTAATCATGACGAATGGCTAGATGCGTTTGTAGAAGAGAATCCATACTTAGATCAATACAGTTTTAGAAATGCGTGTAAATGGGATGATAGAGGTTATGAATATCGCAAGTACAATGAAGTATTAAGTATTGGTAAATTATCTTTTATACATGGTGCTTATTGTGGTGTAAATCACGCTAAGAAACATTTAGATAATTATGGAACAAACATTATGTATGGGCATGTTCATGATGTAGCAAGACACTCAGCCACTAGGTTACTAGATGGAAACATAAGTTCTTGGGCTATGGGTTGTTTAAAAGATATGTCAGCAGAAAAAAATACATGGTTAAAAGGAAGGCTACACAATTGGAATCATGCTTTTGGAATTGTAACTTTTTTTGACAATGGTAATTTTCAAGTAGAAGTAGTAGATATTGTAGAAGGTAAAGGTTCGGTTTGGGGAAAAATAATTAAAGGATAGGTTATGACTTATAAAGAATTAATTAATGAAGTATTAATAAGGTTGCGTGAAGATACAATTGCAACTGATTGGTCTGGTGCTATAAATGATAGTACTAATGTATCTGCCTATCATAAAGTTATAGGATCATTAATTAATGATGCTAAACGAGGTGTTGAAGAAAGACATGATTGGTTAAATCTTAGAGAAACAGTTGATATATCGACAGTAGCAAGTACAAAAAATTACAATTTATCATCTGGTCAAGAGATAAAAATATTGGATGCCATAAACAACGATACAGGCCTTCATTTACATCAAGTGAGCAAACAGTACATTAACACCGTAAAGTACCCTACAGACGATACTGGTGAGCCTCTGTACTATGCTTTTAACGGTAGCGATGCTTCTAATAATTTAAAAGTAGATTTATCACCAGTTCCTACTGAAGCACACACTATATCTTTTGATGTTGTTAAGTATCAAGACAAACTTACAAGTGCCGCTACAGTTTTAAAAGTACCAGCACAGCCAGTTATACTTGGAGCATGGGCCAGGGCAATAGCTGAGAGAGGTGAAGATGGTGGCACACAATCTAGTTTAATGGCTCAAGAGGCTAATGAAGCACTTAAACAAGCAATAATATTAGATAGTGGTAATACTAAATATGAATCAGATTGGTTTGTAAATGAAAATCATAGTAGTCAATACGCAACAGGATTAAATTTTAGATAATGGCAAAAGAATTATCATATCAACCGTTAACTGATATTGGATTAAATGGGTTAAATACTCAAAGTAATCCTGCATCATTAGATACATCATTTTTAGTTAAAGCAGAAAATGTAGTTATTAGAGAGTCTGGTCGTATTGCTTTTAGAAAAGGATTAAAACAAAAAGTAGCACCTTCTGGAACAGCTATTGCATCTGTAGTAGAACATAATGATGTAGGAACTAATAAAATATTTGTAAGTTATGGAACAAGTATTTATGCTGTAGATTTTACTTCACCAGCATCAGCTTTTCCTAGTAGTGGTGCTGATGTAAAACATACTGTTGCTAATAGTACGGGTGATTGGCAATTTGTTAATTTTAATGATCGATTGCATTGTTTTCATGCTGGAGTAGAGCCACAAAGATATGATGGTAGTTTAACTTCTGGATCAAGATGGACAGCACATGCAACTAAACCAGCAAGTGTATCTTCTAATCAATTTAAACCAACCTGTGGAATGGGTTTATACGGAAGAATTTGGGCAGGTGGTGTAGCAGAATCACCAGATGTTGTTTATTATTCTAATCTTTTAGATGGTGATGATTGGACAGGTGGTGATGCAGGTTTAATAGATTTGTCTAAAATTTGGGGTATTGATACAATTATAGCAATTGCTCCTTTTTATGGAAAATTAGTTATATTTGGTAAAAACAATATTGTTATATATGACAGGCCAGAAACAGTAGGATCACTTGCACTCAATGAAGTTATTAGGGGTGTAGGTCTTGTATCAAGAGATACAGTTCAAGCTATTGGTGATGATTTAGTTTTCTTGTCTAATACGGGTGTTAGATCATTAGGTAGAACAACTGAAAAAGATAAATTACCATTAACTGATTTAAGCGTAAACATTAAAGATAGATTAATTAGAAATATTGGTCAAAGTTCAAATGTTAAAAGTGTTTATGTAGAAAATGAAGGTATTTACATAATGTCATTTGTTGATAAAAACATTACTTATGTGTTTGATTTTAAACATTTCACACCTAACCAAGCACCAAGAGTAACAACATGGACTTTTGACAATGATAGAGAGCCTTCTAATATGTCATATACAGAGTTATATGGTTTATTAGTAGGACAAAAAGATGGTGGTTTAGCTGGTTATGAAGGTTATTACGACACAGATTTAGCTGGTGCATCAACTTATACTTATAGTTCATATACAAGTAGTATTGCTACAACATGGATTAATTTAGGTCAATCTATAGCAGCTTCATTTTTAAAGAGATTGTTTTTAGTTTTAGAGGGTGGTTCTGGAGCAACATTAGGATTAAAATGGTATAAAGATTATAGTCCAAGTCCATCGGATACTACATCTATAACTTTAAACCCTACAACTACAGGAACAACTTCATTGTGGGGTGCTTCTAGTTCTCTATATGGAGCGACAACAGTTACACATACACACAATTCAGCAGTACATCCTAATTCATCTACTTACAAACCTATATATGGATTACATGAATATAAAACACCGTTAACTGGTTCGGCAAAAAACCTTAAACTAGAGATAGATATTGAATCAAATGGATTTGATGCTTCTTTACAAGACTTAACTTTATTACATAAACAAGGAAAGATAAGATAATGGCAAACTATACTATAGCTGTCGGATGGTCTGGCAAAGATGCACTAGCAGATTCCGATGCAGGAAAAGTAATATCTGGTGCAGATTTTAATACTGAGTTTACAGCAGTACAAACAGCAGTAAACACTAAGGCTGATCTGGCAGGTAGTGCTTCTCAAGCATTTAGTGCTACAACTGCTTCAGAAGGCACAAATACTACACAAGTTGCTTCAACAGCTTTTGTAACTACAGCAATTGCTAGTCACAAAACTGCAACTGAAGCTGCTAGAACAAATGGTTTTGGTTTGAGAACAGTAAGCACATCTGCTGCAAGTGGTGGCTCTAATGGAGATATTTGGTATCAAGTAGCGAGTTAATATGACTTTAAAAGTAAACGATTCAGGAACTTGGAAAGAACCTACAGCAGTATCAGTTAAAGATGGTGGTGCTTGGAAAGAAGTATTAACTGCTAGTGTAAAAGATGGCGGTTCTTGGAAACCTTTTTATCAAAGAAAGTTTACTTATACAGTTTCAAGTAATGTAAATAAACTAGATTTAGATACTGTTCTTTCATCTTCTAATAAATTAGGTGATGTAGATGTAGTCATTAACTCTGGTGTTTATGTTTACTCAGACTCTACAGGAACTCCTGCTTTACTTACTGGAAGTGGTGTTGCTGGTGTTCTTACTATTATTAACAATGGCTATATTTATGGTGCTGGAGGAGCAGGTGGTTCTGGAGGAAGTCCAGATGGCGGTGCTGGTTCTGGAGGAACAGGCGGTACAGCCTTAAAGTTAGAAAAAAATATTACTTTAGACAACAATGGCTCAATCCTCGGTGGAGGAGGCGGTGGAGGAGGCGGAGGTGGCGCACAAGATGACCAATCCTTCTCTGATAATGATAGAGCAGGTGGCGGTGGAGGCGGAGGCGGACAGTCTTTTGGCTCTGCTGGTTCAAGAAATGGAACTTGTGATGGCTCTGGATGTATTTCACAATCTGGTAATGGTGGAGCAGGAACTTTAACTGGTGCTGGAGGTGGCGGTGCAGGTGCAGTTGCAGGTGGAAGCCGAGGAACAGCTAATGCTGGAGCAGGTGGCTCTGGAGGTACTGTAGGCAATTCAGGTTCTTCAGGCTCAGGTGCAAGTGGCAATGATGTAAACCACGGTGGTGGGTCAGGCGGAAGTGCAGGAACAGCAATAGACAATAACGGATTTACAAGGACAGGAGATTAATATGGCAAGAGGCAGAGGTAACTTAGGACTAGGAAAAAGAGGTTCTGGTAAATTAGCAGGAGGTATGAACTCAAAGTTTCTTACAAACTTAAATAGGCAAAATGGTATTACTCCTAGAGGTGGTAGTCAGTTTTTATCAAATTTAGGAAATATGGTTGGTGCTAACAGAGATCCTGGAAAATATGGTCAAGCTGATTTAAATTATCAAGAAGGCCTTAGAGAAGATATATTTAAAAAAACAACACCAGATGTTAATTTTGTTGGTGGAACTACTAGATATAGGCAAAACCCAGATGGCACATATTCTTATACCTCTGAGGCTGATGCTGCTAATACACAAATCAGAGAAGATGCTATAAGAAGGCAAGGTATGTTTGGGCAACAAGCAGAAGATTTAGCAGCTGGTGGTTGGAGAGATGCACAAAAATCAAGATACGGTGATTTAATGAGCATATATGAAGAAGAGTTAGCAGTAGCTGACCAACTGAGAAGAGCAAGAGAGTTAAACACAGGTGCTTCTTCTACTCAACAGTTTATGAATCAAATGAATACTGATGCTTCTACAAATAGACTTAAATTAGCTGCCATGAATCAAGCTTTTGATCAATCACAATCACTTATTGATAGTAATTTAGCTAGGTCAACTGGCCAATATAATATGCTTACAGGTGTTGAGGATAAAACTAATCGTTATCTTAACATTCCTGCAATAAATGCAACGGGTAATTTAGGCAATGTATCAGATGCAAACACAAGATATTATGATCAATTAGCTTATGCTGATCAACAACAAGCAAAAGGTAAAAGTGATTTTTGGGGAAGTATATTTGGTGCAGTAGGAAACACAGTTGCACCAGGAATTGGTGGAGTAGCTGGTAAATTTTTAGGAAATCTAATAGGATAAAGGAATAACTATGGCATACAGTAACGATATGTTTGGTCTGCAACAATTAATGGCAGATGAACAAGCGGCACAACAACAGTCAAATATAAACAATGCTGTCAATTTAGCTAGTACAAAAGGTGCTGGAATGATGTATCGTGCTGGTGGTATTGGTGATCAAAGAAGTGATGCTTATGCTTCTCTAGGAAGAATGTTAACAGGTGAAACAGAGCCAGTTGACCCTAGAATGGCTAGAATGCAAAAACTTGAAGAAATTAGGAAACAAGTTCCTATGCCTGAAACGGCTGAAGATTTTAAAAATTTAGCTAGATTGTTAAATGGTGCTGAACTTTATGAAGAAGCTAACACAGCTATGTCTATGGCTAATGAAATTATATCTTCTACTCCAGAAAGAAAAATATTAAAAGATCGAAATGATATACAAAGATATGTTGATGATGGATCTGAAGTATTTTCAGGTGTTGTAAAAACTCCAGAGGCTTTGGGTTTAGACGAGCAAGTGCAACAAGCAGTAATAGATGGTTACATTGCTACTGAAACACAAAAATTAAGAGTAGAAAACTCTTCACCATTAAATAATGCAAATAGATTATCTGAAGAAGAAATTATTGCAGCAGGAAGGGCTAATGGACTTCGAGAATATGACAAAGTTGAAAACGCACCAGCAGCAGGAACACCATCAGCATTTAGTGAAAGACTAGCTGTTTGGGATCAGTCTAGCCCACAAAGAAGAGAAGAACTTGTTCAAGCAGGTTTTTTTGATGGTGATGCTATGCAAATTACTATTGAAAATGCTATAAATGATAATGCTGAAAAAGCTTATGGAAAAACCATTGGTGAGTTAACAGCTGCACAAGATTTATCACTTATAGATAGTGTTGCACCTGCAATGCGAACTTTAACAAATACTAATGAAGTATTTAAATTATTAGATGATGATGGTGTAACTACTGGAATTGGTGCTAGTTATATAACTAATGCTAAAAGAATAGGAAATCAAGTTGTTAAATTATTTGGAAAAGATGTAAAAAGAGATGATGTCAGTAAAGATCAATATTTAGAAGCATTGTTAGGCAGTCAAGTATTTGCAATGATTAAAACTTTGGGTATTGGTGCTAGAGGACTAGATACTCCTGCCGAAAGAGATTTTTTAATATCTGTAATGACAGGTACAAGAACAATGGATAAAGAGGCTATTAAACGACTAACACGATTAAGACAAGAAATAGCAGCAGAAGCAGTTGATAAATACAATGAAAAAATTAATAATGGTAGTTTAGATAATTATATTATATTAAATAGAAATCTTAAGGATGATGGTTCTGATGCTTTTAAAGCAAAATTAGCACAAGCTAAAATTGATATGATACAAACTAAACCAGAAATGTATAAAGGAACTTGGGATAGGCCAGTAGAAGGTGTTTCACCAATATTATTAGATGGTGTAGAAACTGGATATCATACTTGGGATGGTCGATATTATGATACAGAAAATAGAGAAGTCACTATGGATGATTTAAATAGATTATTAATGCAACCTGGGGGATCATAATGGCAAAATTAACATTTAATCCTTTATTTGATTATAAGGGCATAGCTAGAAATGCTTTAGAAGGTATAGGTTTAGATTCTAAATATATGCAAGAACCCTTGCCAAAAGGTTTGTCTATTGGTGAAGAAATAATACCTGATGATACTCCTGTACAAGGCATTAGTATTGGAAAAGAAATAACTTATCAGGCTTCAGAAGGTGCTGAACTTATACCTGATTATGTAAATGGTATAGCTGAATCTATGGTTAAAAGAAAAAAGGCACTTGCTGATACGGTCAAAAGTTATGAATCTGGAGATTCTGGTATTGTAAAAGCAAATTTTGCTACTGCTGCTACTGGTATTGGAGCAAGTGTTGATGTTTTAGCAGAAACAGGTACTTTAGCATTAAAAGGTTTAAGCGTTATAATTCCTAACGAAATCGAAGATCCAGTTAAAGATGCTATGAAAACAGCTTTTAAATTTATGGGTGAAACGGCTGTTGGGCAAGAAGGATTAAAAGCACTTCAAAAAGGTGTCGGACATTGGAAAAAATTTGAAAACAAATATCCAGAATATGCAAAAATTATAGGTGGTGGTGTTAATCTTAGCCTTCTTTTTACACCTCTGGGAAAAAAGAAAACAGATTTAGAACCTAGGACAACTAACACTTATGCTGGAACTTATGTTACTGGTACTTTAGAAGAAGCCGCTGAAAAACAAATATCAAGAAATGCTAGAAAACGAGTTGATGATTTATTACAACCCGAAAAAACTACTGACAGAATTAAAGACATTAAAAATATAAGTATTTTTGGAAACGATAAAGGAAGTAATAGAGGTTTTTTTTCTAGAATCCAAGAAAATGAATTTGAATTATTTAGAAATAATTTAGTAGCAAATATTGGTGGTGTTAAAGGTAAAGACACAATAGTTAATACTGCGAATGCTGTAAGAAAACATAATAAAAATAAAGCACAAAGGTTAATGGATGATCTTGAAAATACAAACATCAGTTGGAATTTTCCACAAGGAACACAAACAGAATTAGCAAAAAGAGTTGATGATATATTGGAAGATATAAATTATATTAAAGGCGATGCTTCAATGGAAAATATTAAAAAGAACACTCTTGAATCTGCTTATAAAATTATAAATAATATGGATAATTCTCCAGCAGGATTGTTACGAGCAAGACAAAAATTTGATAAATTAATAAATAAACAATTAGCAGATAATTTATTTGATCCTACTGTAATGAATCCAACTAATGATGTTGCTAATGCTGTACGCAAATCTATCAATGATTTAGTAGAATCAAGAGTTTCTAATACAAATGTAAAAGTAAAACAAAGTTTAAAAGAACAACACGCTTTATGGAACGCACAAAATATTTTAGATATAAAAGCTGTTAAAGAAGGTAACAACAGAGTTTCTCAAATATTTCAAAATCTTTCACCTATTGTAGATGGACAATTAGCATTAAACAGAACAATTGCAGTTATGGGTGGTATGGGTGCTTTTGGAGCCGCTCAATTTTTAGCAGTACCTCTCGCTGGAGCTGCAATAACTTATGGAGCAGGTCTTGCTTTTACATCTGGAGTTCTTTCAATAAGCGGTAAAAGAGCATTAGGATCAATTTTATCTAATATTGACAAAGGGCTTAGAATAACTAGCAATGAAAACATGCTTAGACAACTTAAATTAGACAGAGCTTACATAGCTGACTTAATGAAACAACCTCTTACAAAAGAAGATGAGTCTTTTGCAGTAAATTAAAGGAAATACTATGGCAAAATTAGATCCAAAAATTAAAAGATTGTTATCTGGAATGCTAACAAAAAAAATGCCAGACTCTGAGATAGAGTGGGTTGACGAACAAGAATTTACTGTTGATGGTACACCTATACCAATCTCTGAAAGAATGTTAGCTCTAGAGGCTATCCCCGAAAGTATGGAAGGCCCCAAAGAAAAAAGAGAAATGACTGATGATGAGGTTCATGAGGCTGCTGAGATTGGAGAATTAATAAAAAAAGAAATTCAAAAGATGTTAAAAGGATTAGGTAATAAAGAAAAAGGTATGCTTGATCCAGATAGTAATAGAGAAAAACAGATACCTAAAGGCTCTCACAAAATGCCAGATGGCTCTATTATGAAAGATGAAGACCATAAAGAAGAAGTTAGTAAAGATGTAGCTAAAGATCTTGCTAATGAAGGTAGGGGTTTAAAAGGTTACAAGGCCCCAGAAAAACAAGATAAGAAGGGTTATCAACAAGATGAAGGGGGTAACTGGAGTGTTAATGAGAAAGACAAGCATTGGCAAACTAAGAAGGGCTATGATGAAGCTATGAAGTTATATGGAACTAAGCCTGGGTGGGTTAAGGAGCCAAGTCTTATTTACAATCCAAAGACTAAAGAATACGATCCAATTAAAAAAGAAGAATATGTTGATTTAAAACCAACTAAAAGAATAAGCTTATAATGCACGATTTTATTAGAAAATTATATGACAATCATCCTGTAGATAAACTAGAGGGTATGTTATTAGCACCCAGAAAATACATTGACAATATTATGACTCGTGGAACATCTATAAGTGCTGATGATTTTTCATCCAGTACATTAGATTTACTTGGGCAAATTGTTGCTAACGAGGGTTCTGGACAAATAGACTTAAAAAAAGACCAAAGTATGGTTAATAAATATGGCGGCAATTTTGTTGGTGGAATGGATCATGTAACTACACCTTATGGACAACTTAGAAATACACTTGGATCATTTAATGTTGTACAAAATGATATTGGTGAATATGTTCTTACTGACACATATGATTGGACTCATGATTATGCAAATATGAAAGATCCTAATGGGGTTTTAAACAACTTAGGAAAGTTTGCATATGAACAGGGGGGTACAAGAGAAGGCGAAGGTAAACCCTATCAGATAAACCTTGGAACATTAATGAACCAAGGTATGTTTAAGGGCCTTTAACTAACTGGCTTTTGTAGTTGTTGGGCCATCTGGACAGTCAGTTCACCATTAATAGCAAAGATCTTAATCATAGCTGATCTAGATATACCAAGCCTATCTGCTTTAGCATCGATTAAAGCCAAATCCTTAGAGTTAACTTTTATATTTATTTGGTGTATCACATTTCCTTTTGCCATCTTGATTTCCTATAAATTGTAATACACTTATTATACATTAGCTAAGTTAAGCTATAACTTACAAACACCATCTTCACAATCATCATCTGCTGGTGCTGATACAATGTATTCATTACTTCTTAGTTTGGGTTTAATTTTTACAGGATCCGATAAATTACCAATAGTAAATTGTTCTAATAGATTTTCATATGTTCTTAAACTACATCTCTTAACATACTTGGCATAAGCCTCTTCAAATTTAAGGCCCAATACTTTTGCTCTAATGCCATAATCTTTCGCAAGTTCTACTATTAGTTCATCTCTGGTAAGTGTTTCCATTCTTCTCCTGTAGGTATCATTTCTATTTTAATATTTGGAGTATCACTCCATCTCTTGACAGTCATTATCTTAACAACTTGGCGATCATCTAAGTATAAGACACCATTCAGAGAGTCTAATATAGCTTTCTGATAGTTGTCTAGGTCTACATTGTTATCGCAATACTGACCGTTTTGTTCTAGTTTTTTCTTCTTAGTCCAGGCAGTAGGCATTTTCACATTAAACACCATACCCATAGCAACCAAGTTTTCAATAGGAGTAACATCCAACTCACTTGTTAGTGCTAACATGTCTTTCTTAAATTGAGTGTACTTTTTTGGGTAGTATGTAGACCATCTTGAAACTCTTGGTCTGGCTGCAGGAACTGGATTAATGTTAAATTTTAACGCTATCCTCTTATATTTTTTCCCCATACTCTTCGCCTCTTAGGACATCTAGATCTCTTACAACTAAAGCCAGTAAGAGTCTAATTTCGACATCTCTGGGAGTGTCTTCTTCTCTTGCTAATTCTAAAGCATCTTTTGTATTATCAGTTATTTCATCTAATATTTGATATCGTTTCGCTTTTGTACTATACCTTGCCATCTCTATCTAGAGCCAATAGTTTATCAATTTCTATTTGAATGTTTTCTATGCTCTTCCGTAAATCATGAATTTGCCCCTCACCTTTATGTTTCCATCTATATCTAACAAGATACTTGACTGCGTTACCAACTGCCCATGTCATATCTTGGTCAACAATAAATGTCTTAGCCTCTATCTTGCCTTGAGTATAGTGTGAGGGGTTTTTAATATTGTCGTTTATGTTATCCACCAACCCATCCAAAGAATAAAGCTACGACACACACACCTAAGAAAATTGTTAAGGATCTATTTTTTAAGATTGTGTTTACTACTTCCATTACCTTTTCCATACTTCTCTCCCCTTGTTATAACAGATTAGGGTACTGATTAAGACTTAGGAAAAATTATGGAGGAAAAAACCTAAGTTGTAAGCACTTAATATGTAATGCCATGCCCTCGGGCATATAAACATTAGAGTACCCTAATTTCTTATAACTGTTATTCTAACATGATAGGCTTATCGCCCAACCAACCAATACACTCATTGACTTCTATAGGATGACATTGTAGTTGTTCTTGTGTCGTATTACATGCAGTCAATAACCCAATTATAAACAATATAAATATAAATTTTAAGCTAAATTTCATCATTAATCTCCACAAAAACAAGGTATGGTTTCGTCATCAAAAATATCATCAAAGATACTAGTTTGCTCTAAAGCTATAGTTTGCATTACTTTATAGCTTGGTTGATCAGATCTAAAGAATGCAGCCTTACCAACTTCCTTAGATAAAGATTCTTCTTGCTGAATCCACCAATCAGCAAGTTCTGGTCTAGCCCGTATTATACTTTGCTTCTTTTTATGCCCTTTTAAAAAACACAAGTCACAATTACCCCAATCTGTAACTCCATTATTGTTTGGTAATTCTAGATCAAAATTATTCTGATCCCAAAATTTACCCACATCTTTAGCAGTAACACCCTCTAGATACAAAGGTAAATATCTTTCTTGACCACTTTCTATAGTGCCATTCATTTTTACAGCCCTTCTTACTTCATCACCTCTGATGCCAATGAAAGAAGTATAAGGTGTTTCAAAACCACATTGATCAACTAGGTATTCCTTAATAGCCCTAATCTTTAAATCAGCAGTACAGAATCTAGCAACAGGATTTGGTGCATATCTTTTAACTTTAATAAGTGCTGCAAAAGGCTCCCCATTACGACTAGCAGTTTCATAAGTAACAACTTTAGTGTCATAGGCATACTTGTTTTTTTCATCATCCCTGGATTTTCTAGCATATCTTTCAAGCCAGACAATATCAACACCCCAGTTAACACCTACATCTCTAACAAAGTCTAAAGTCTGAGGCATTTCTTTGCCTGTATTAGCAAAAGTAATCTTAGCAAACTCTGGAAGATCACCATCATGTGCCTCTAATATCTTATGTAGCATATATGCAGAAGTTCGTCCTCCAGAAAAACTAATACAGGTAGGCTCATTAATATAATATAGTGAGTTTTTATTCATCATCATCTTCCCATTCATTTATTTCAATTATAAATCGATTCAAATATTCTTGTAACAAGAGTTCCATTGCGTACAGTTTTTTATCATGTAACAACTTGTGTATTTTTTTGTCATTAAATTTATCATCCCAACTATCATCATGAAACTCAACTTCAACAGTACCTGTTTCAATGTGTCTACTTCTATTATGTTCTTGATTGCGAAAATATTTCCATACACTTGCTAAATTTATAACTTCATACCGACTATCATTTTTTGTTAAAGGACTCCAATCATCACCAAGCCTTGTTAAAGTAAGTTCGTAATGCTTTACCCAATCTTCCAATGGTTTGCCATCTTGTTGTTTCATTCTACTTGTCATATATATTTACCTCTTCATCTTGAAATTTAGAGTATTGACCTAAGAATTGAGTCTTAACAAAACCCAACTCACCCATTCTGTTTTTAGTAACTATTAGTTCTGCTAAACCTTTGTCATCAGACTCTTCTGGATAGTAGTACTCATCCCTGTAAACCATAATAATACAATCTGCATCTTGCTCAATCTCCCCAGACGATCTTAAATCACTCATAAAAGGCCTTTTGTTCTCTCGCTGCTCAACTGCTCTGTTTAATTGTGAAAGCAGTATTACAGGTATTCCTAGTTCCTTAGAAAGATATTTAAGTTCTCTTGTTATATTACCTAACTCAGAGATCTCTCGTCCTTTGTCGTATTTAATGATTTGTAGGTAGTCAATGACTATCATGTCTAGCTTGTTTTCACTATTGATCTGTCTAGACTTAGATGTAATGTCATGTATTGACATTCCAAACTTATCAACAATAGTCATATTCTGGTTCCCTACTTTAGCCATTGCTTTATAAAAAACCTCAGACTCACTATCGGACATGTTGTTATTAGTAATTTTGGACAAATGAATATTAGAATGTGAAGATGCTATTTTAAGCATTAATTGTATCTGGCTCATCTCAAGTGAGTAAAACAAAACATTGTTGGTCCTGGATACTGCGTCAGCTATGTTAAGTGCTAGTGTTGACTTGCCCATACTAGGTCTTCCAGCTAGTACTGTCAATGTTTCTGGACGAAACCCAGTTATTAACGCATCTAAAGATTTAAAACCACTAGGTAATCCAACACCACCTGTTGTTAAACTTTGCATGTAATCAACTGTCTTACCGACTATTGCCTTAACATGGCTTTCATCTTTATCTTCCAACTCTAATTCATAATTCTGTATTTGCGATACAGTATTTTGATAGTTGTCGTATTTAATATCTTTTTTGAGATCTTCTATTGCGTTCTTAATGCGGCATTCTCTAATGTGTTTAGAGTATGTTTCAATATTTTCTACACCAGAAGAATTTTCAGCTATTAGAGCTAAGTCTTCAAAGGTAACAGGAAATGATAAATTTTTATTTAATTTATCTTTATCAATGTAATCTCGAACTGTAACAATATCTATTGGTTTTTTTTTCCTAAACATTTCTAACATAGATGTAAAAATGTACCCTAGTCTATTGTTACTAAAATCTTCATTTGTTAATCGAGTTGACACCACCCTGTCAAAACATGGCTCAATTAATAATCCACCGATGACTGCCTTTTCTGAATCTAAAGAATTAAACATCATACCAACCATCCTTTTCTGAGTGCCTCTAGCCATTGAACTATATAGATCAAACAACTGGCTGATACTATTGTTGATAAAAATGATGCATAAATTAGAAATCTTTTTATATATCTCATACTAACTCCTCTAGGTTTAATTGATACTTCTTTCATATGTTCAACTCTTTGTTGATGCATTTGCATCTTGGTTCCAAAATATTGTATTGACATAAAACCTCCTAATATAAATGATTTTCAATTTGGGCATATAAATAATCACCATCATCATTTAGTTCTTCTAGTTCTTCATCAACTAATAATGTGCCATCATGCCAAACTGCCTCAGTTATAAAACTATCGCAGAAATCTGGGTAGTCACTTGTATTAATGTCAATGTCCATTACATCAACTAGGCTTGTGTTAATTCTTTTAACTCTTTTTTTAAATCCAGGACGGCCCTCCCAAACATTAATATACTTTTGTTTTTCTGTTAAACCGATTGTCCAATCTTCTTTTTGTATATCTTGACCACAATCAACACATCTAATAGCAGTCCAAGAAAAGTGAAAAACCCGTATTGGTGCATTACATTTACAAACAATACGCTTACCGTTTAAACCTGCTCTTGTATGTCTGTTTAATTTTTTAATTGCAAATCTATTCATTGTCTTTCCTCCAATTAAATTCTTTTACATATGGCTTAGTCTTTCTTTGTGATTTAATGTCAAACATTTCCCATTGCCTTTGATTAATAAAGGTCTGGAAATGTGGAATGTATTTTGATTCCGTACCAAAGTCTATGTACAGTCTGTTGAGTGTCATAAGAACTTCTCGCCAGTCAGTATGTTTTTTTACAAAGTTGTTCATTTCGGTGATCAAGCCACGCTTTTTACCTTTGTAATTATCTCTAAATATTTCAAACTCAATCAACTCCTCTTTAGTTGGTGGTTTTATTGTTACGCTCACCTCATACGGTTTCTTACAATGTGGGCATGTCATTTTCATAATAACTCCTATTTAAGCATTAATTTAGTTAAAGGGTCTTTGTACCATTCATGGCTATCAATCATTTCTTTCGGAACTTTAAATCGAGGCTCTCTAGTTTTTCTATTTAAAATAACTCGATAAATAATTTTCGGATCAGAATATTTCGTTAGTCTAGATCTGGCACAAGTATTAGTACATCCTAAAAAATCTGCAACCATCTTAACAGTCACCTTGGTTTTATCGTCCAGAGTATAAACACGAACTAGTCTATGCTCCCAACCAATAAGATTATTTCTCATGAACTCTACCCCATCAACATTAATGATGGGGGTTTCTGGATCAAGTGTTAACATTTAAAACGGCACATCATCATCGCCCACATCACCCAAAGGTCTATCATTATTTGGTTTAGGTATGTTAGGCATACTTGATGGCTTTTGTACTTGAAATCTCAGAACTGGTGCTTTGGTGTTTTCAGTTGTATTCCTCCAAGCAGAGATCTGATAGTCTTCCCCATCTACATTAAGTGTACCTTTGTATTGAGGAGCATTAGGATTGCTATTGTCGTTTTTCCAAATAGCACCCTTATTAGTATTGTCATATTCGCTCATTTTATTTCCTTAGTTAATTAAAGGGTCACTTATGGTAGACCCAAGCACCAGACTTATTCTCAACTTAACGACCAAATACCAAAAGACATAAATGCCTTAACGAGGGATGGTATTCAACCGATTAACATTGGAAAGTCAACCCCTGCTAATTTTATTAAATAGGTTTAAACCTAGATGGTTCTAGATCGTCTTCTAGTAAATCATCACCTCTGGAATAAAACTCATCACCAAACTGATTCATAGCAACATCGATAACGGCTCCCCAAGGTGAGTTAGGACTTTCTGATTCACGCTCTTGCATGTCAGCCATTATTTGTTTTGCTCTATCCAGGGAGCAGTTAGGACTCTTTAATTCCGTTATTAACCTATTGACCTCAGTACCTGTTTGTTGGCTCCTTGTTGGTGCTTTAAAGGACTCTGATTCATCCTCACCCATATGTCCAAGTTCGTATAGACCAGCCAGTTTTAAGACTGCTCTAGACATGGCCCTCTTTTCTGCAATTTCCATTACATACCAAGATATGGTGTTTCCATCACCACCTTTACCTCGCTTACAAGATCCGAAAGTTTCAATCTCTGAATCATTCATTGTAGCAAAAGCTTTAACACAAGAAAAATCTGGCTCACATTTGATTACCTCATAGTGAACTTTAATATTAGCACCTCTCTGGACTTTCTCAATACCACTTCGAGTTAAGATAGTGTAGTGTTGATGTTTAAAAGTATCTTCCGTTTCTAAACCGAACTTTTTATAGAGTGTGTTCAACCTCTCTCGATTAGTAGACATATAAATTACCTCTGTTAGTTAAACCCCTATCTTCCATATTGACCGATAAAATCCCATAAGAGTTGATAAAAGGATTCGGGGTAATCTTCCTTAAATCTAATCTTATCTTCCTTAGTCAAAATTGTTCCATCTTTATACTTTGCACTTCTTACAGATGCACTATCTAAATCTGGATATTCACCTAGCTTAAAATAAAAAGTCATAGACTCTAAATCTATTAGTTCAATTTCATTATCCATCTGGACTCCCAAAAATACTCCTAAATGAGTAGTTAATTTTCTCAGTATTCATTTGTTCGCCCAAATCAACAATCTTCTTACAATCGTCAATTAGACCTGTTGTTGGCATTTCATCTGGTGTAGGATAATTCTGTTCCTCATCCAGTAAACCAAGTTCTTCTAACTCTAAATGTAAATCGCTCATCCTACCCATAATAATTTCCTCCATTAAAATGTTTAACATTAGTGTGTTTTTGTTTATCCCACTCATTGCAAGTTATAATTGCATTTTCAGTAGCCTCTACTACTTCATTTGAAAAATCCCAGACATCGCCAGACATTTCAAATTCTGCGTAAATTTCTTTAGCATATAAAATAAACTTTTCGAGGGCATTTATACTTTGCCTCTCATGTGGTTTGTAAGTGTGTAGATCTCTAGCAAGTTCATGCTCAAAGATTGTATAGACATGCTCATTTTTATCATCTTGATTGTAACGAGCATTTAATAGTGATTGGTTATAATCCATAATGGTTCCTCTGTTGGTTAATATTATACGCTTTTGGTATCAAATCTATGAACTAAAAGCATTGCTAAGTATGTGTTGTATAACGGAAACTGTAAACGAATTGCCTAAACATTTGTACCTTTGACTATTTGATATACCCTCTGTATATCCTATTGGAAATGTTTGTAAAGCCTCACATTCGCAAGGTCGTAGCTTTCTATAGGTAGGATGTTCGTATCTCATGTATTCATAATTAGTAGCTGTAAGACAATTGCTTTTATATTTCATATTTCTACCTCTTCTAGTTTTGCTAGTAGGAAATGTGGCATCGAAACAATCGCCATCTTGTATTTCTGTATAACCTTTCTTAGTAGCTTCTGGAACTATTAATACTTTTTCACAAGGTCTATTAGATACAACATGACCATCCATAAGAATGTCAGCAAGTACTAATCCTTGATCTTCTGGTTGCTTGATACCCTCGATGTTAGTCCAATAAAATCTCTTACGATTTTGGGCTGAAACAAGTGCTGAATTAATCAAATGTTTATTGACCTTACCAAGTGCCTCTTCAGTATGAAAAGTTATGTAATCCTCAAACGATTTTTTCATGCGAACATTTTCCATTAGGAATTTTGCTTGAGGGTTATTGGCTAATACTTTTTTCATAACATCTAGCATTGTCCAGAATAACATTCCTCTCTTATCTTTATCGCCTAGACCTAATCCTGCAACACTCCAAGACTGGCATGGAAATCCACCAACCACTAAATCAATAGAAGCCCAATCGATATCCCAATCTTGCCAGTCAGTAACTGAACCTAATTGAATTGTGTTTGGATAATTCTTTTGAGTAATTGAAATTGGGAATTTATCAATCTCTGAGGCATAGTATTTGCCAACCTTTACACCTAAACGATTTAAGGCAACTTGTGTTCCAGAAATACCATCAAAAAGACTAAGTACTGTTTTCATTATGATTGCTCCTTATAGTAAGTTTCAAGTTGTGAATGTAAACTAACTTGACCAAAATTTTTCTTAATAGTTTTATTAGTATATTTATTTTCAATCCAGTCAATAACTGTAAACATATCATCAACACACATATCACAAGATGTATCAGTCCATTTACCTTCTGATGCAATTATAAATAAATTATTGCTTTTATTTTTATTGGCTAAAACAACATTCCATAATTTGTCAACAATATTCATTACTCTTCCTCCCCAAACATTCTTTCAACTATAGAATCTGATGCGACATACTGTTGACCATTTTCAACACCCTCAATAACCCAAGGCTTTTTTCTAGCACGAGATTTATAACCAACTAACTTGTAAGCAACACTTCTATCCCAAGCAATCTTAGTATCGTCAATTGTTTTTAACCAATCAGCTTTTCTTCTCATGTCTATTATTTGTTTTAAAGTTTTTTGCTCTGGAGTTAAAGCATCAGCAAGTGAGATTCTGAAACCAGTAAACTTAAATGAGTCATCATCATAAGTCGCATTACCTAATTCAAATCTTAGGTTGTTATCTTCCATAATAACTGACAATGAATCTTTAATCATCTGGCGAACTTGTTTAATAGTTTTTGGGTTTATTTCTGTAATGTTATATTTAGTTTTCATAATTTTTTCCTCTTAGTTAACACCCAACAGTTTATTGGGATGTGTTAAGTATAAATTATATTGATCTAAAAAGCAAACCTAAAGTGTAGAACGATAAATTAATAACCATAGGTTATAGAGTTTTTAACCATAGGTTAAATGACTGCCGCCCAATCCTGGCAAGGCCTGTAGTAGCTTTTGTTGATCAAATTGCTATTGTACAAATTGCTATTGTACAAACTACTATTTAAAGTAAGCCAGTTAGTTTTTGATTGGAAATTTTCTGATCCTGTAAATTGTAAACTTACAGTTAACAATTAAAAAAATTGTTAGATCTAATCATAAATCCTTTGGTGATTCAAAAGTATATATAAGGCTTTAAAGGTATTTTTTTACTGTATTATTATTTATGTCAATTTTGACAATTAACTATAGAGGTATAAAAATGGAATTAATTTTTAATAGTGTGATAGTTCATTTACTAATATTCTTTTTTGGAATACTTTTTTCATTTGTTATTTTTTCAATGATATTTTTTCCTATATATATGAGAATTTTAGGAATTAAAAAAAGGGGGGTTAAATAATGGATTTAATAACACTAAAATTTTTACAAAGTTTTGTTAATAATAAACTCAATCAAAAGCGATGTATTGACCCGTTTATGTGGTCAAGGGTTAATGATTATATTAATAAGCAAATTAAACTAATAGAGGTTAAAAAATGAAAACTCAAAAAATACTAGGTGAAGATAACGCTAAAACAACTAAAGGTGAAAAACTTAAATACAAGACCGCTATTATCTATATGGCCAGTCACAACCAAAGTGGCTACAATGTATGCGCACAAGCTTCAAAAGAATGCTCGGAATTATGTTTATTTTTTTCTGGTTTTGGTGGTTTTAAATTTACTCAAAATGCAAGGATTATAAAAACTAAAAGATACTTTGAAGATCGAGTTAATTTTATGAATCAACTTAAACATGAAATTAAATTATTTATTAATAGATCTAAAAAAAATGGTTTTATACCTTGCATTAGATTAAATGGTACTAGCGATCTACAATATGAAAATTATAAATTTGATGATGGATTAAACATTTTTGAAAGTTTTCCAGATATTCAATTTTATGATTACACCGTATTAGATAAAAAATATACTAATTTTTTAAATGGTGATCTTCCGAATAATTATTATTTAACTTATTCAAGAAAAGAAGATAATCAATTACAGGTATTAGAAAATTTAAATAATGGTGGTAATGTTTCAGTTGTTTTCGAAAAATATCTTCCAAAGGTGTATAAAGGTTTCAAAGTTATTAATGGTGATGAAACCGATTTAAGATTCTTAGATCAAAAAAATGTAGTTGTAGGATTAACTCATAAAAAAATAAAGGGTCGTAAAGAAGTTTTTACTAATGATGGTTTTGTAATTAAACAATAGGATAATAATATTATGAATACAAAAAACAATAAAATAATTCTTGAAATAGATAAAAAAGTATATGACAAATATATTAAAGCTTTAGTTAGAAAAGAATATCAAACTTTTAAAAAATATAAAAAAGCCTTTCCAAATGACAAAGCCATAATAGGTATTATTTGGAAAAATAATAAACTTTTTAATACTAAGATAATCGGTATTCAATAACTAACAATAGATCTAAATTTAAGGGCTTTTAATTAAGCCCTTTTTTATTTCTATAATTCTATTGATACGGAATTAAAACTAATATACAATCTGTAATACTTTACAACCTAATAGCGATAAACAAAAGCCCTTTTAATTGGGCTTTTTTATTATCTTAATAC
>UEXM01000094.1_pt3 | contig 24787 bp, 41 predicted proteins | sample 1796661 | NCBI WGS metagenome assembly UEXM01 (sample SAMEA4772469, study PRJEB27181) | metagenome | reverse complement strand
GTCAAGTTCGATTGGGGTTTTAAGACATGGAGTATAGACAACTCAAAGGAATCACTCGAAGCAATACGCAAGGCATTCAAACCAATGGGTGTCTATGTAAATACTTCCTTACTTACACAAGAGTATAATGCACCCAAGCAATCAACACCTAAGACAACAGAAGTATCAGCAACACTACGTGGTGCAAGCGTGGTATTATCATGGCCTTACATCGCTGACCCAACGATTCGTTCAAAGGTCATGGGTGAAGTCAAGGCAACTCAAGGTCGCAAGTTCTTACCTGACGAGAAGGTATGGACTGTCGCACTAAGCGAGGCCGCACCACTCATCGACAGACTACTCATCGCACATGACAACACCGACATTGAAATGTTCAAGCGCATCGCTGATGCAATCAACACCATCCCTCAAGTACAATCATACATGGAAGAGAGAGCAGAACGAATTGCTATCAGTAGTGCGGCTGACCTCGATGACAATGATTCCATACAGGAGATGAAAGAACATCTACGTGAGTCATTCCCTGATGGTCTTGAACTCTATCCATTCCAGTACGTGGGTGTACACTTCGCTCAACTTGCAGGTGGTCGTTGCCTCATCGGTGATGACATGGGTATCGGCAAGACCATCCAAGCCATCGCACACATAGCAATGAACATGGATAAACTTCCTGTCCTCGTAGTCTGTCCCGCTTCCGTCAAATACAATTGGCTCAAGGAAGTAAGTACATGGTTACCTGACTACGACGTTGCTGTTCTTGAGGGTCGCAGTAAGGGAGACATCCCTGATGCTGACATCATCATAGCAAACTACGACATCATGAGTGGGCGTTTGAATCAGATGCTTGAGTACGAATTTGAAACAGTCATCTGTGATGAGTCCCACTATCTCAAGAACGATAAGGCACAGCGTACCATCGCTACTCTTGCAGTAGCACAGCAAGCGGAGTCTGTCATCTGTCTATCAGGTACAGCCATTACCAACAGACCATCCGAGTTCTTCACCACACTCAATCTCCTACGACCTAACGAGTTCAACAATAACTTCGAGTTCAAGAAGAGGTACTGCGACGGACATCAAGTTCCTATCGGACGAGGTAATTATGTATGGGACTTTAGCGGTACATCAAACAGCGAGGAACTCCATGCTCGTACAAGAGACTTCACTATCCGTAGGCTCAAGTCCGAAGTCCTCAAGGAACTTCCTGCTAAGGTACGCTCACTCCACTACACATCACCATCGAAGAAAGAACTCAAGGCATACAATGACTTGCTTCGCAAGTGGATGGATGAGTACGAGGAACTACGAGACATGAACCGTGTACCATCAGGCTTTGTCCTCAACATGTTGACTGACCTTCGACACGAGTGTGGTCGCATGAAGATTGACCCTGCTATCAAATACATTCAGGATTACATTAACATCACAGACAAACCAATCGTTGTGTTCGCACATCACAAGGATGTCTGTCAAGGTATCTTCCAAGCACTACGGGCTGACGATAACATTGGTCATGCCATCGGTGCAATCGCAGGTGAGATGCCAGCGCAAGCAAGGCAACAGCAGGTCGAGCGTTTCCAAAACGGAGACTTGAAAGTACTCGTCTGTTCTACAGTAGCGGCGAAGGAAGGCATCACATTAACTGCGGCAGACACAGTACTGTTCGTTGAGCGTGAGTGGGTTCCCGCATGGGAGGAACAAGCCGAAGATAGAATCAATCGTATCGGACAAGAGAGCCAATCCATCAGCGCAGTATTCCTATCAGTCGCAGATACAATAGACGAGAAGTTCAATGAAGTCATCGAAGCAAAGCGCAAGGTCGTGCAAGCAGTACTCGATGGTGGCACACTCGAAGAACGTGAGGGCATATCAGGTATGCTACTCGCTAAGATGGTTGAGAAGGGAGACATTCCTGCCGACTTCTTCACCAAGAAAAAGGAGACTAAGAAGAATGAATAAGAGTCTCCTTTATAAATCGGCAAAGAGAATAAAGATGAGAAACGGAGTTGAATAAGTATGTCACAAAAAGCAGATGATTATGTTAAAGCAGTTAAGGCTGTCAAGAATGGTGCGTTGGAAGTTAACTGGCGTGTCCTTGACACGGAACGAATACAACTTCTCCCACAGGGGATGTTCGAGGATGGTGATATTACCATGCCATTCACACAGGATGACCTTGACTCGGTACAGGCAGACGCATTGACCCAAGCAGATGCGTTCTTTGAGAAGCGAGGTGCGAACGGTGTACTCTACGAGACATACTTCATACGTGCTTGCCCACTCGTCGCACGACCCGGTGTTCTTGAATCAAGTGCGGCTACTACATACGACGAAGCGATGGAGATTGTTGAACGCATCATCGACACAATGTTCTCCAAAGATACATCAGCCAAGCCAATGTATGAGCATGGGTATGTTGACCCCTTTGGTTCTATCATGATACAGAAGTTCGTCAAGGCAGATGCATCAGCAGTTGTTCAACCGACAAGCAACATTCGTATGGGTGATAACCATGACGGTGTTACCGCAGGGACAAGTGACCTCATCGTTACTCTCCCACACGTATCTGATTATGCATCTGATACTTCACTACACACGCTCGGTGCTGACAAAAAGATGGTTGAAGTCGAGTTCGTATCTCAACGCACAGGTGAATCAGACATCATGGATGCCATGAGAAAATCTCACATGATACAACACATGCACTACATGGTACAACTACGTGGCAAGACAGTACCTCACGCACCACTTACTCCCGCCCCTGAAGGTGTAACTATACAGGGTAGCATTCCAACAGGGCGTGAAGAAGTCTTACACATTCACATCGTTGAAGATGGAAGCGATACCGAGTTGGCTCGCATGGAAGAGATGCTTCGATGCAATCCACCAAAGGGTACGTTCGTATACCACAAGGGTTCAGGTGCATCACTCAACTCACACCACGCAGGGCAATGTCGTAAGTATGAAGTTCCATACTTCATGACACCACTTAACGTAGGCGAGACATGGCAAGAGGTTGTGGCAGGTTGGGTTACGACTGACCTATCCTTTGAGCCTAAACCATACAACCCATTCCCATTCGTTGATTCGTTTACTGATGGTATCGAAGTCGGACTCTACGACTACGCACGACAATACGGTTGGCTCTCCAATCACTTCCATCAGTTCGCAAGCGCACCACTATCTGACCTACGCAACACAGCATTCTTTGGTGGTGTCTTTGTAGGTTGGCTTATCAATTCAGGTATGTCAATCGGCACAGGTGAGTTGCGACACTCTCGTTCTCAACGTAATCAAAAGCACGACCTCCTTGTACCTGTTGTACTCCAAGCATTATACAATGACAATTGGACAGACATACATAATACACGAATCATGTCAAGCAACCGTCAGCACTACTACTACAACATCGAGCGACAGCCCATCACTATCGACAGCATCATCATGCAACTCAAGTGGTTGAGCAAACAGTTCCACGGTGGATGGAGTGGTGGCTACGGTGGTTCCAAGTACAAAGAATCCATCGACGCTACAATCAAACTCACACAAGTAGTCAAGAAACTTCTCAACAATCCGACGAAGCAGAACCTACTTGATACAATCGGAGAGGCTAACACTTGCGAGAACAACCAACACAACACAGGGTTCTTCTTCAACAAGTTCATCTCCAAGAATGCACTCGACTGGGGTACTGACCCTAAGCAAAACACACTCACTCCTGAACAGTTCTTCCAAGTATACTATGCGGCGAAGGCCGCACACGAGAGCGTACCTGATATGGATGAGGTCAAGGATGTTACTCACATCTTCAAGTACATCAAGAAGCAAACACTCACAGGGCTACGAGCGAATCCAATCTACACACGCCATGACTTACCCGAAGAGATTGCCGAGCAAGAAGAAACAGTTGTGAAATATGCATCCAGTCAAATGCATACAGGTAAGTACGGAGACTCAAGCAACAACCTATTCATTCCTTGTGGTTCAAAACATTGTAATACTTGTAACAGTATGTATGCTGATAAAATCAAAGCATCTATCATACCTACTATCCCTATGAAAGTAAATCTATCACAGGACAAAGATGGTGTGTACTTCCCTGATGAAGAACAAGAAGGGTCAACAGTTGACGAAGAGTATTCAATGCTCGTCCATGCAAGAGTATTGGTGTACAAGCAGAACATTCAGGAGAATCAAAACACACAGGATGACATGGGTGTAGTACCATCATTCTACGCATGGGCGCAAGGAGTTGATGTCAACATGCTTACAGATTACCACTACAATAAATTCACTCAACTGTTTGCACAAGTAAACTCATCCACTCATGCTTTACTCGATGCCATGCCACATGACTTGCAGAAAGATTTCTATTCAAAACTTATGAAGAAAGGAGAGGATGACAATGGGCAAGAGGAAGAATAAGACGACGAGGAAGCAAAAGCGAAAGGACAACAATAAGAAGGTGAAGAACATGAACAAGATAAACAAGACAACAACAACAGCGCACGTAAGCAAAGCATCCTGTCACACAGGACAGAAACTTATCTTCACTACTCATGATGGTATTGAAGTATGGGCAGGTGGTAAGAACCGAGCAGGTGGGTGGCACAAGATGTCTCCACTTCCCGAACTTGCTATGGGTCCGAGCGAGACTATGGGTGGTTCAAGTAGTAGCGACGATGGTACAGTTGGTGTACCTAAGCATTGGTCTGCCTTCTCTCACATTGTGAAGGCTGTGCCTAAGACACTCATCAAGTTGGACTTCCCTGACTTTGGTATACCTGCTTCGAGTGTTACCTTTTGGTATGCACTTGTCAATGACATACGAGTGAACAATATCAAATCTGTATCAGTTCAATGTGCAGGTGGTCATGGTCGTACAGGTGTACAGTTGGCTATCTTCCGTTACCTCTTTGGTAACGATGAGGTACGTGCTTGTTACGATACTGCGGCTGACCTCATTGATTGGGTACGAGACAAACATTGTTCTCATGCTGTCGAGACTAACTCACAGCAACAGTACATCGCAGACGTATGTGGTATTGATGTAGGCGAGGGTAAGATTGCTACATACGCAAGTCAATACTCATACAATGGTTACTACGCTACACAGTACGCCAAGCAGAAGAAAGCATTGGCTAAGGATGATGATATATTTGATGATGTATTCGCCTCCGAGGAATGGTCTTTCGTAAACGAGGATGATGATGCCCCACCCATGCAAGACAACTGTTGGCAATGCGGTGCGGAATACTATCCTGATGACTATGAGTTTGATAACTGCGGCACTTGTAATGCACCTATGAAGAAACCTGATACACCTACATCATGTTCTGCTTGTGATGGTGAGTTCATTACCGACGACAAGATGTGTATGGATTGTGATTACGATATGCACAACGATGCCGAGAAGAAGAAGGAAGAGGAATGTATGGAGTGCGGTACGAAAAGAAACGTGGGTGACTTCGTTGATGGTTCAGAAGTATGTGCCTCATGTGAGATACGTGAGATAGACATGACAAAGTTCTCGCCACCAACAAGACTTGTCCCTGCCAAAGCACAATGCACTTCATGCTTGAAGCGCAAGGAACTACGATTCATCAAACACATAAACGTTTCAGGAAAAGCAATCACTTGCTATCCTTGTGCGGCGGGGTTGAAGTGAAACCGAGTTGGTTTATAAATCGGCAAAGAGAATAAGTATGAAAATAGGAGATGATTAAATGGGAAGATACAGTACAAACTTTACAGGATATAGAAGCGCAGATATATGGAAGCAAGAAGGACTGATTGGTGATACACTACAGTTCACGGATGATGAAACCATTACCGCATTAGGTATTGGTAAGGCAATGGACATAGTAAGGGCGGGGTGTGCAATGGATGCGGCTCTTGTGTATACACTTGTCTCACTCGGACCTGACCAACACTTCACGGCGAAGGACATGTTGAATGAGCGCACAAGGAAGGCGGCTCTCTACGATACGCAAATGATTGCCGATGGATATTACAGAAAGGACCCCGAAAATGTATGCGGTGAACCTGTACTATGGAATTTACATCGTGGAAATATATACAACTATTACACAGCACCCGTAAGAAAGGGTAAGTTACAAGCACTTGTTGATTGGGTCTTTGAAGATTTACCAGCACGTAGTCCAGTACTCACGGCTCTTACACAACAGCATGACTATTATGCTACTACACTTATGGGTGATATAGATGTACCCGCCGAGTTCATAGAGAGTACTTCTTCTAATAGAGAGTTCAATAATGGCTACGTAGATATGTCCCAAGAGGTATTACAATGTATACCTGATAAGGTTGGCTATCAGAAAACAGGAAGTGGATATTGTTCACATACGGATGGTACATGTGAGTTACACTCCCCATCACTATACAACGTTTCAGGGTGGGTGTGTTCACCTGAACTACTTACATGGGACTTCAAGGGTAAGCGACCATCAAGGCTACAGTTGTACAACAACAAACTATGTTCGAGTTACTATTCAAACGATAAACATCTGAATAAAAACCATTCAACACATCGAAGGGTCATTGAATTTGTACAACACGAGCGAGCCATCATGCAGAATGTATGTGATAAGTTTGTCATCAAAGTAATCAACAAGGCTCTCAACCGTATGGTCAAGAGTGGCCGATGCCGACAAGTAACAGCAGGTCGTGGTCGTACATTCGAGTGGCAACAATGGAGTTGGCTTGATAGAGTACGTGAGCAAGTACTCCTAAGCAACTCAATGCAACGTAAGGTTGGCGACACCATCAATGGATGGGTGTACTCTATCAAGAGTACCAATGAACAGTACGGTCAAAAGATTCACACATACTATTGGGTTCCAAAGGACAAGGTACAATACCAACAAGTACTTGTTCTCATGCCATACCTCAAGCGTGACCAAGTATACAAGAATGGTTCGTGGGTATATGTGTATAAGTTAGGTCATTCAAATACTACACTTCCATATATATTCACTTCTGAACAAGCGGCTCAAGCATACGCTGATAACATCAATGCTGTCGGTCTATCTACTGACACAGGGATTCCTATTCACAAAGAACTCGATTCAGATTTCAATGCGAAAGTAGCACTCCCCGAAGCACATGTAACTACAGGAACATGGGATATACAACTCAAGCCTGATGTATACATTGAAGATGAGCAGACACCCCAAGCGATGTTTGTTTCTATCCTCAAGAAACCTGCGTTGCGTAAGAAGGTGCAAGAGTATTCAGAACATATGCCTACACCTCTTACAATGATTGTCAAGAAGAAGGAAGAGGTCGAGGCTACTGCGTGAGTCTGATGACTATCATCAATACAATGGAGGTTAAAGTATGACATGGGGTTGGAATATAGAAAATTGGAAAACGCACGATAGATTTGAAGAAGCCGACAAAGCGTGTAAACACGCTTGTGGTTTAGGATTGGAAGAGGCATGGGAAGATACAAGTGGGTGCAGTATACGTGTTGGATTTGGTGGTCATCATTGGATGTCACCCGAAACAATAGCGGAAGCAATTGCTTTCCTGTACTTTGATTATCAATTGGAGGAATAAAAGATGACTGAACACTACACATACGACAGAACATGGGAAGAAATTCATCAACTATTGGATGAGTCTGAACAGTTAATGAACGGACACAAGGCACAGTCGTATCAACAAAGCATCCCTACGAAGGAAAGGATGCAACACATGAGAGATTACAAGGCATTGCAGGGCGTTTGTAACGCACTCCGATGGGTACTCGGACACAAAGGTACTACAAAGATGAAAGTACTTACGGGAGAGGACTAACATGGTTGGTATAACCCGTGATGAAATGATTACACGTATACTGAAAGGCGCACCACATACCTTCATGTCTACGTATGAACTAATCGGAGTTCTATCCGATAAGAAATACGCTTACATTCCAACAGCACGAGAAATGCCATTCATCCTCAAACGGATAGGTATGGTACAGGTCGAAACGATGGAAGGAAAGAAATGGAGATTTTAAAATGAAACATAGATTACAAGTAGCGAACAACAATTGGTATGACATAGAAGAGATTTCATCTACGTGGTATCAGATAACAAACGTAGAAGGAGACAAGGCAGACCTGATAGGTACGTTAGTGAGACAAACCACACGAGGATGGGAGATTTTCAAGAGCCTTGAAGATACTTCACCCACTAAAGTACTGCCTACAAGGACTTCATTCGTTCCCCTGAACATACTTAGCGAGGAAGAATGATAGCCTTATAAATCGGCAAAGAGAATAAAGATGAAAGGAGTTGAGAAAAGATGTTACAAGAACAATATACAACAGATGAATACAAGAAAATGAGAGACTTAGATGGTGCGGTGATACAAGTACGTGTCGTAAACAACGGCAACCTTCACCTACAGGGTTATGGTAACGTAACCGTCAACCGAGACTACGGTTTCGCAACACAGATGCAAGCACCGACGTTCCTCATGGACACACTAACGACGGTCAAACCAAAGTACATGTCGTTCGCTTCCGTTGAGAAGGTGTACGAGCGTAGCGTTACGGTAACACGATTCGATGATGGCTACACCCTTTGGTTGGGAACTGAAACATGGGAGTTCACAGCACACAATCCGTTTGCAGACAATGGCGGAATATCTCTATGGTTTGATGCGAACATGAACACACAACCATTGATTGACTTCTGCGAACAGAATGACTTACTCGATGTCTTAGAGGGCAACAGACCCGCACTCACATTGGACATGCAATTGGAAGGTGTGGAATAATGATTACCGAAGAAATGTTTGACTTAATGATGCACATGATTGGCTACGGTGATACTGTAAGGCAACTCATTGATGCAATGAATGATAACTACTACAACTTTGACAAAGACCTCATCCTTGAACTCGCACAGATGATAGATGACAGATGGAATATAGGCGCAGTTAAAGCAATTAAACAAGTGAATTTACCTCATCCATCACATCTGGAGGTGACAGAATGATTGACACAGACAAATGGATAGAATCAGCGAGAGTATCGTTGGATGAATTAGAGAAAGAAGTCAAGCGGTTACGACACGAACTTGAGATTAAGAAGGAAGCACTCGCTAAATCACAATCATCATACAAGGAACTACGAAAGCAAATGAAGGCGGTGATTGAATGATTGACACAGACAAATACGAAGGACACTCACCTGCACCGTGGCAAATTGCCGAAGGGCAACCCTACGATGATGAGGTTTCACACATTGACATCGTAAGTTGTTATGGGGTGCGAGTGACTGAAACATCTTACTTTACTGACAATGACCTTGAGCATCACCCTAACATTTCACTCATAGCAGACGCACCACTTCTCCTTGAAGAAGTCAAGCAGTTTAATGAATTGAAGCAATGGCTTCTTGAGAATCATATTCAAGTGGTGCTTCAATACACATACGGGAGAGTTGAGAAGAATGATTGACACAGACAAATACGAAGGACACATTGAGAACATTGGGCGTTGGCAAATGTTCGCAAATGTTCTCCCCCGATGGGCGGAAGATGCAGACAGGAAACTTGTAAGTGATGCACCACTACTGCTCGCAGAAGTCAAGCGGTTGCGTGAAGAATCAGACGAACAATATGCTTACATCAAGAGGTTGAGTGAACAGTTAGCAAGGGCGACTAAATGGGCTTACAAACAAGTTCTCCACAATGATTCAGCGATGATGGACTTTGATGACTATGTTTGGGGTGAGAAGAATGATTGACACAGACAAATACGAAGGACACACAGAAGGATTGTGGTGTTGGAAAGACGGTAATATCGTGCGAAAAGCAATTGGAAACACTCCATTAACAGACGATGCGGGATTATACTTGATAGCAGACAAACATCTCATAGCAGACGCACCACTTCTTCTTGAAGAAGTCAAGCGGTTGCGTGAAGGTATCAAAGAACAAATGCAGTTCGTCTTAGATTGTGTCGGCTCTAACATTGGCGACTTGTACGAAACAATAGCAGATGACTTACGGAGGTTGATTGAATGAAATGGATATTAGAAGAGAAGATAAGTAAACTGTATGTCTCGCTAAAAGCGTTAGACAAGATTGAACATGAAGAATTATCAAAGGCAATACTGCTCTTTGAAAAACTCAAAGGTAATCTACTCAAACTCACAGAAGAGAAGGCATATCATCACACGATGTACGCCGCACAATCTGAATTCATATTCGATACCCCTTATGATAAAAGGTTAATTGGACACGCATTATATGAGCACATTGCTGAAACATTCGATGTTCCTGTATCATGGGTTTCATTAATTCCATTAGCAATGTATGTGAGTAACAAATCAGTCTATGCAAAGGTGGAAGATTGGGATTGGGACATCTTAGACGAAGAGGGCTATGTATACGAGAACGTATACGCCGCTTTCGTGGATGGACAGTTAGATGGACTGATACCCGAAGATGAACCCTTCCCATATCAACGACCTCCAAAGGTTGTAGAGATTCACAACAATGCCAAAGAATATCTTGAGGGCATTGCTAAACAAATGAATGTACCATTATCAGATGTCATAGGTAACAAACCAGATGACATTTACTTCCCTACAGACGAAGAAGTATAATACAAGATGGTGCGTGATACTTTCATGGGGAATCCAATGGATGAAGCATTTGCTTTCATTCAAAACAATAGGGGTACTCCACTCGGCGGTTCGACAGGGGCGAGGCGATTCGATACAGAACAAGGTTCCTTTGTCGGTAAGCGAGGCGCACACCCACAGCACATACTCAATGAATTTGACATGAACCAATTCCTCAATGAACTCGGCGTACCAGTACCCGAAGCACAACTACGAAACATACAGGGGCAACCAACAATGCTAACCCGCTTTGAAGAAGATGCTTTACCCATGAATGTAAGTAGAGATAGACAACAACTCACACAGGACTTCGTGCCTCATGCAACAATCAGCAATTGGGATATGCTTGGTATGCATAACGACAACGCACTACGCAGACCGACAGGGGAACTCTCCTACGTGGACGTAGGGGGCGCAGGTCCTTTCCGAGCGCAAGGCGCACCCAAAGGTTCAGCCTTTGGTACATCAGTAGGTGAACTCGATACACTACGAGAGAAGAACCCAAGAGCATTAGGACACATCACGGAACAGGACTTAGGCCGTTCCTTTGATACTTACGGAGGAGAGGATGCAATGACGCAAGCATTGAATGCGATACGCAACCCTGATACCCGTAACATTATGCAACAGCGAATACAAGATGTTGCACAACGAGTTGCTTGATTCGGCAACTCTCCTTTATAAATCGGCAAAGAGAATAAGAGTGAAAGCAAGGAAGTGAAAATATGGATAGTATAACAACGAGCAACATGAAAGATAGAGTATGGGACAATGCAACAGAAATGTGTGACTCATATAATTTGCCAAGGATATTGGCACTCGCACATCATCTCGATAGCATTGACTTTGAAGATGTGGAAGGCTTCATTGATAATGATTACCTTGTCTACACAGATGAAGAGGCTGACGAAGCAGTACGTGAACACATTGAAGAAACTGTATGGGCATTCAGTTCAACGTTTCTCCAAGCACACACGGGAGTGGATTCAAAAAGAATACAGGTTGTGCAAGATAAAATGAGCGAGGATGCAAATGATGTACTCAAGTCTATGTTAAACGACTTTGATGCCTTTGTTGATGACGCAGTATCATCTGATGGTCGAGGGCATTTACTCTCACCGTATGATGGTAGAGAGATTCCGATACAGGTTGATAGAACGGTGTACTACATATACAGGATTGGGTGATTAAGATGGTAAGTTACGGTAGAGCATGGGTTCCTGTGGAACGAAGGAATGATACAATCATGATGAAAATACCAATGAACCCCGTAGTGTGGGACTTGGATAGGTGTGCTGAAATGTTGGCACATGCGATACATAGATGGGATATTTATGATGAGGAATTAGAATCTAAGAAGCGTGTAAAGCAATACCTTACACGGGCGGCGGAGTATACCTGTTACGAGGCTGAAGCGTTCCATTATGAATACAGTCCGTCTGATGAAGAGTTGCATCGTGCGAGGACTATCATCGACCACTTTTTCCACTTTACAGCAGGGGAGGAATCAGAATGAATGTAAAATTGTACCCAACCATGACGTGTCCTGAATGCGGTAAGTCGTTTGACATCGGTTACGAATACTGCCCGTATTGTAAAGAGGAGGAATCAGAATGAACATATTTGTATTAGATAGAAACCCAATTACTGCGGCACGAATGCATTGCGACAAGCATGTTCCAAAGATGTGCGTCGAGGTCGCACAGATGATGGCATCAGCCCTGCGTAGGCATGGTGCAACTGATGAGCAGATGCCCCTCACCAAAGCAGGTAAGCCCTACAAGGGTGGCTACGCTCATCATCCATGCACAGTATGGTCGGGAGATTCTCGTGATAACTTTGGTTGGCTTGCTTTACACGGTGTTGAATTACTGCGAGAATATGACCGTCGTTTCAACAATGTAGATGTTCACGCATGTCACGGTCCGATTCATACAATGCTAAAGATGATTCTTCTCATACCTATGGGTGACCTCACACCATTCGCATTGGCTATGCCCGATGAGTACAGACCTGAACCTGTCGATGGTGAGGTTGTGTACCATGCTTATCCTAAGTTTGCCATCGAAGCATACCGTCGCTATTACCATTCCAAACAGTTCGCCAAGTGGGAGAAGGGTACACCCGCCCCCGATTGGTGGCAAGGCGTGGAGGTGACGGCATGAATTGGGCTATACACAGGGCGTATTACATTGACCTACTCAAGAAGGGTTGGCCTCTCAAGAAGGCTTACGATGAAGCAATTAGATTGAGCGTGGAGGTGACGGCGTGAGCAAAACATACATGGATGGATTAGCAGAAGGCTACGAAGCGGCTATGAAAGAGATGCAAAGAATACTTGATGAACTTGCAGATACCTATGCGGTGCTTGAAGAACACTTGGAAGAAATAAACAATCACCCTAACAGAAGCGTGGAGGTGACGGCGTGATTTACAAATACTCAAGTGACATTTATTACGATTCATCAATCAACATTTTCTTTTTCCTAAACGAACAGGGCGAAGAAGTTGAATGCAATGAACAGGGCGTGGAGGTGACGGCGTGATGGCATACAGTAGCAAAGAGAAGAAAGCGGAAGCAAACAAACGATACAAGGCTACTCCCGAAGGGAGAGAGAAAGTCCGAGCGAGTGTTAAGAGATTTCAATTACGACAAAGGATAAAGGATTTAGAGAATCGCATAACGGAGGAAGGTATAGTGAAATACAAACAGACTATTCAAAACAAGATTGACGAAACGAAAGAAAAACTACGAGGCGTGGAGGTGACGGCATGAGTGACAAAGAAAAGAGAGAGCAATTGGTTAATGAGCATGGGGATAAAACGGATGATGTCATTCCCTCTTGTGGTCCGAATTTCGGTGACCACAGGTGGGGGCATCCCGACCTTGATTTTTGGAGTGGTGGGATTGAATGGGTGGTCGGAGTTTCGACATGTTGGAAGTGTGGTATGATGGCAACCGAACATTGGCGCAAGACGGGTTCCCCTGAAATGACTGACCCCTTTGAAGGAGTGCGACACCCGTTACCCGACGACGGACCGATTGAGATTGAGGAGGTGACGGCATGACCGACGCATACCTATTCAGCGAATGGCAATGCGGCAACTGTGGTCGTGGCTTCCCCGACAAGAACGATGCAGAAGAATGTTGTAAGGAGGTGACGGCGTGATACAAGTACAATGTACGAAGTGTGATAGAATTAGCGAAGCACCACACACCAACTTCACTTTCATGTTGTGCCAAGTATGCACCACCAATGGTGACATCGGTTTCATGAAAGGCGTGGAGGTGAAGGCGTGAATCTTGGTAAGTATTGGTGTCCACGAAAAGAACGCCACTTCAAGCGTACACGTCTTGATGGCGGTGCGAAACAATGGAGAATTGTGCCGTGGTTCTTACGCTCTTACCAGTGTTGGGGTTGTCAAGGCGATTGCCATGAAGGAAGGTATCACAAGGAGATGAAAGAATGAAAATAGACGAAGAAAAAAAGAAAATAGCGAAGCAGTTAGAAGAAGTGAAAGAGAGAATGAGTCTTTTAGAAGAGTTTGAACGGTCACTTTACAATACAACCATCTGTAAAGAAAATGCTCATAATTGGCTTATCGTGGAAACACATACGATGGACTACGGTTACTTAGTTCACATGCAATGTGATAGGTGCGGCATATCTCGATTCCATAAATTCACGGAGACTGATAATTGGTCGGAAGATGATTTCGCATTCCTACGTGAAGAGGAGGAATGAACATGGAAAATATATCATATACATTTAAGAATGGCTCGTCACTCACTATGTGTGACCTTGAAGATTTTCGAGATACACTCGAACCTAAACACACGGTTGTTACGTTGTGTCGTTACCCACCTCGCTTTATTGATAGCGATAAACAAGAGCGACATCACTACTACTTCCGAGCGCATAACGACGACCCGAACATTTGGCAACATGCATCCGAGTTAGTGCTTGGTTTGCTCGATGAAGGTAAGGATGTCTTACTCCATTGTGTACATGGACGGGACCGTACAGGAGGCGTGGGCTACATTGTCTTGCGTACTTTGATTTCTGAAATGGGTTTACATCCTTCCGATACGGATAGTGTAACCGATTTGATGGCATTATTACGCCCGAAGATTGGAGATATTTTCAAAGAGAAAGTAGCATCAAAGCAAATACTCTATGACCATGTTTTCAATACGGTTAGCCTAAGAAGAATACATGACAACAAAGATTGGCGGTGAAAGAATGAGAGTACTAATAGCCTGTGAATATAGTGGTCGAGTGCGAGAAGCATTCCGAGCAAAGGGACATGATGCATGGTCCTGCGACATTCAACCTGCCTTAGATGAATCGCCGTATCATTTTCAGGGCGATGTCTTTGATGTTATCGACCTTACAAAAGGGTGGGACTTGATGATTGCCCACCCACCATGTACATACCTTACAGTTACGGGTAACAAATGGTATTACCATCCCGATGACAAACACCTTCCCGTAGAAGAACGCAGACCTCATCCACGTTTCCCTAACAGGAGAGAACAACGTGAAGAGGCGGTTGAGTTCTTCATGAAACTCATCAATGCAGACATTCCAAAGATAGTGGTTGAGAACCCTGTTGGTATTATGTCAACACGATTCAGGAAACCGAATCAATACATTCATCCGTATCAGTTTGGCGACCCATTTGAAAAGCGTACAGGTTTTTGGTTGAAGGGTCTTGACCCTCTCGTGCCTACTAACGTAGTCGAGCCTCAACCGAGAACAGTATTCAAGAGTGGTAAGTCTATGCCAGCGTGGTACGTAGAGGCGGCTAAACTCCCGCCGAAGGAACGGGCTAACGTGAGGAGTATCACATTTCAAGGCATCGCTGATGCAATGGCTGACCAATGGGGAAATGATAGCCTTATAAATCGGCAAAGAGAATAAAGGTGATTAAGATGTTTAGAATACTGATGAAAGAATTAGATAAATTTACGAAGCACTCAAATGCTAATCAAAGAGTGGATATGATAGAAACTTTGGGTGAAAGATTGTACGATACCTGTACAACTGACATTCAGAAGGCTGAACTGATTTCTATCTTTACAGATGCAATGGAGGAATGGGCATGGGATTGAACGAAAAACAACTAATGAAGAATACGAAAAAACAACTATGTGAAATTATACTTTCACAACAAAAGCAAGAGGAAGCGGTGCATTGCCCTTCCTGCGGAAGCGACGACATAACATACCGAAGCAGTTTCATGAGTGGGTCAATAGACGTGGCTTGTAGGAACTGTAAATCAATTTGGTTTGAAGTGTGGGAGTTCAAAGGCATTGAAATGATTTTAGGAGAGGATAACCGTGTGGATAGCAACGAGTGATGGGTGGCTTAGTATTGTCAAGCATTTGAAAATACCCAACCATCTTTTGGTGAGGGCAAGGAAAGAGTGTCATATTGTTGACCAGTTCCCTGCGGCTGATGTCTACACAGACCCCGATGCGGATTACCCTTACAGGGCAGACATCCACATGGAAGAGGTTGCAGAATTTATGGTGAACTATGTGGAGAACATTGACTATCCTAATTTCAAGAACTCGATACCTGACAATGATTTCTACGATGCTTGTACTAAGGTATGGTCGGCCATGTATCATTACGGTACAAGGCACAGACCAGTCTTTGAGGGCGAAACATTAGATGACTATGGTATCATCTACGACAACGAAAGAATAGATTATGATGACGAGGGGCATGTGGTTTGACCACTCCTTTATAAATCGGCAAAGAGAATAAAGGTGATTTAAGATGGATTATTTAGATTTATTAACACAGGAATACAGGGAATTGAACGATGTCATTATGGGTGACGTTGTTCACATGACTCGTGAAGAGTTCAAAGACAGGGCGACTGACTTGGCAAGAGAGTATAGAGCAATGGCTGAGAAATTAGAATCATACGTCGAAGAGATACTTACCCAACAACACGTAGAGGGGTTGACAGAATGAAGAAAAAGGTTAGGTTCACTGGGTTAATATGGATAGATGAATCTGAATTAAAAGACGGACATTTAAGTTCTTTGTATGAAGCATATGGATGGACAATTGAAGATGTGGTGAAGGATAACATGACTAAGACCACACCTGAAAAGTTCTCTATTATTGATGCAAAGGTGGTGACAGAATGAAGAAAACATATACAGTAACAGTAACATACACAGGTGAAATAGAAGCAGAAGATAAAGACGAAATCGAAGAGAAGTTATGGGTGGTACACTCATTATTCGGTGAACCATTCGATAAGTTCCTGTTCGCTGTGGATGATGTTCAAATAGAATTGGAGGAATAGATATGGCATGGAATTACAAGAACATGGCAAAACTTGCTTGCTTTATAGCACCAGCAGGTATGGATGAATGGGACAGAACAGACATAGAGATGATGGTTGATGTCTGTGGTTGGGAAGCGGCTGATGACTTCTACGAACGATACCAGATTACGTATGGTGTCGCTTGCTCACTACAACGAGGATGGATTGCAGAATTAGCAGAACAGGAGGAATAGATATGAGAATAATTAACGGCGATTGTATAGAAGTCTTGAAGGACTTTGAAGATTCTTCTATTGATTTAATCATAACATCTCCGCCCTATAACAATTGGCGAAACAGACGCACGCAGAAGGCAAAGGCAGACTATTGGAGAAGAACCAACATCGTCTATGACTCTTATGATGATAAAATGACTGATGAAGAATATGAGGATTGGCAAATACGCTTTTTGAATGAATGTCATAGAGTCCTCAAGCCAACGGGAACAATGATTTACAACCATAAAGACCGCATCTTCAACTTTGAAGTTAAGTCTCCTCTTGAGTGGATTTTGAAGTCGGATATGGTTTATCGCCAGCGCATAACATGGGATAGGTGCGGTATGCAAGCATTCAATCCCGTTAGATTCTATCGGGTCGAGGAGGATTTGTATGTCCTCGGAAAGAAGGCGAAAGGCTTCTATTGGAATAAAGACTGCGCTAAATACCTTTCAGTGTGGAGAATACCGCCATCTCGCAATAAAGACCATCCCTGTGCATTCCCCGAAGAGTTGGTGCGTAGGTGTATTGAATCGTTCAGTGAAGAAGGAATGATTGTTCTTGACCCTATGATGGGTTCGGGTTCTGTTCCCAAGTGTGCAGAGAAAATGAATCGCAAGGGCATAGGTATAGACTTGTCCAAAACATACTGTGAGGAAGTCGAAGCCATGAGGAGGACGAAAGAATGAGGAAAAGAACTGACGATGAGATGATGAGGCTAGTGCTTGAATATGAATACGAGCGAATAAATCATGGGGGAGGTGAAGAAACCGAGTCCTTATTTGACATAATTGTACAATATGGATTAGAAGGTGACGAACGGCCTGAGTATTCAATACGAAATATAAGTGTTGGGTGTTGGAATTTCAAGAAAGCAAGTATTACCGAAGAAGAGTTTTGTGAAGAACTATATGAGCCTGTGGTAAAAATAGTTAATGAAAGAAATCGAAAACGGTGGGAAAGAAAATATAGAATAATTGACAAATTAATGAAGAAAAAGAAGGAGGAATAGATATGGCACACAATATAGCAGTAACAGAAACAGGGCAACACATGACAGCATGGGCGGGGAGTACTCCGTGGCATGGACTGGGAACAAACGTAAGCGGTCTGATGACATCTCATGATGCATTAGTCAAGGCAAATCTAAATTGGCAAGTGGTTAAGAAACCGTTATTCTATAGCGAACTTTCCAATCACGAACACTTCTCTATCGAAGCATCTAAACCTGTACCGAATACCTTTGGTGTATTCCGTGAGAGTGATGATGGGCTTATCCCACTCACTCGTAACGGTAAATCAGTAGGTAAAGTATGGACAGCATTGCAGAATGCAGATGCATTCTCATTCATGGATGAGATTCTTCAAACTCAAGAGGCGACCATCGAAGTAGCAGGTGCGCTCGGTAACGGTGAGAAGGTATGGGTATTGGCAAAGATGCCTGAAACCATTCTCATCAATGGGCAAGACCCTATTGAGCAATACTTCCTTATCACGAACAACCACGATGGTACAGGTGCAGTAAAGTTCTTACCCACACCTATTCGTGTGGTATGTCAAAACACACTCTCACTCGCTCTAAGTAATGCGACTACAGTAATGAGTAAGCGACACACAAGTAAACTTGGCAATGCTGTTGATGAGGCAAGAGAGTCATTGGGTATCATGAATCAGGACTTCATTACATGGGGCGATAAAGCCGAATCACTATTGACTGTCGAGATGGAATTGGATGACATGAAGGAATACTTCGTAGATACACTCGGCCTCAAGCGTGAAGAGAATGGCGAGATTTCAGACGACACCCGTACCCGTAACAAACTCAACAAGGTAGTATCGCTTCTTGCGACACAGAAGAATCTTATTGGAGACATGGAAGGTACAGCATGGGCGGCATACAATGCGGCAACCGAATACTTTGACCATCACGCTACTACACTACGCAACGGTGAGAAGAGTATCAAGGCTACTGAATCAGCAATCTTTGGTCCTTTCGCACGACGTAAGCAGAAGGCTTGGGACTTGGTAATGGAGATGACCGTTTGAGCATCGTTAAACGAGCAACTGATATGGTTCTCAATCATGCCATCAGGCTTGAAGGGGGCGATTTGAAAGTCCTCTACACAGTAGAAGGTGAAGGGGTATGCGATGTTTGTGGTGCAGAAAACATGGACATGCACTTCCTTGATGCACATGACTTGGTACTTGTACCATGTACACATTGTGAGATATTTTCAGTATACAAAATCAAAAGGAATAATAAACAGAACGATGACGAGTGACCACAGGTGAGACTAATGAATAACGAACAGACAGAATGGCAACCCGAAGCAGAACTACTTACATGGGCAGAAGAACACTTCAATTCTATTCCCGTAAACGGTGTATGGTCACCCGATGGTACTGGTGTACAGTACATGAAAACAGATGAGAAAACATGGTCATTGATGTCAATGTATGAACATCCCGACTCAAAGGATTACCACAACAAAATGATTGTACTGATGAGTGCGGTGGGGTATGAAGTAGCAACCCCTGATGGTTTTGAAACCATCACTCCACCTCTCGACCCCTCATCGCAAGCGGAGATGCATTACCAACAGAAGCAAGAATTAGCAATGGGTTGGAAGTGTGATTGTGGAGAACCTTTGGCAAACTTTGAACTTGAAAATAGAACTGATGAGTATGTTGAAACTATTGAAGCACAACTCGATAATGGACAATCAGCCCCTCTTCAACTATGGAGATGTCACATCACATGTCCGTCATGTGAGGCTGATGTAGCAATGGAACCTGATGACTATCACGTATTAGCAGGAGATGAACTCTTCATGCAATTCACAAACATGACAGCACGATATACAGCGTTGACACGAATGCAAAACAAAGACCTTGCAGAATCAGGTATGTTCAAAGGAAAACCCCTGAACGACAAGGATTCAATGTTTTGTGTACTCGGAGAAACCTATGAGGGTGAACGAGTACCTCCGTGGTTGTGGGGATGCTTAGTCGTAAGAACGTACTTACCTAACGAGGAAGAAGAATGACCACGTTTGAACGTGATTATTTGGTACAGGATGGTAAGACAGTCAAGTGGGGCGGCGGTAAAGGTAAAGTCCGTACAGCGTGGGTAAAGCATAGAGGAAGAAACTGGGTCGATATTCGTATGCTTCGTCGTAGTGATGAAGGATATACACACACCCGTGAAGGAGTGAGAATCACTCCTGACCAACTACGTGAACTCATGCCCGTATTAGCGGAAATGCTCGACCATATAGACAACAGCGTTGAACAAGAAGAAAGAAGAAAAGAGGTCGTTGAACATGAAAGCGTATCTCCTAAAGTGGCAACAGAAGAATAGAACATGGCAATTTGTCGATGGTTCACTTCAAGGTCAAAACGTTTCTTTCACGATGACGGAAGTAATACATAAATTACTTCGTAAAGTAAGTGCGCTTCATGCACGTCGTGCTCTACATGAAGGTTGTTATCTCATAGTGAGCGATACACTACACCCTGATACATATCAATTCACAAAGGAAAGAGAAGATAAACATGGTTCATTGTATACCAATGACGAATACGGTAATGGTTGGTTGGAATCCAAGATAACAGATACAGATGAAATATACTTGGGGGTACACAGATGAAGTTCATGCGCTTATGCTCTCTCCTTTCAAAGATGCCAACGAGGTTGAGTAAAGAAGAACTTACTAAGGAAGAGGCTCATCTTATGTGGTCCTTTCTTGATAGTTCTAAGCGTATTGCCATGTCTACGAGAATGGTGAAAGTACAGTTAGCAAAAGAATGCGGCTGTTTCGTTGAGCATCTCGATGATGTAACTAATGGGAAACCTTTAGCGGAGGTTTTGACATGGGAATCGGGAGGTCAAAGTAAAGGCTACACAGTTAAGGAACTCATGACATTGGCACACAATGCAAGTGAATCACAAGACGATTGGGTGCTCAACCTATGCAACGCTATGACTGTTATAGAGGGTCAAGTGTTTTGGTCTTGGGCATTGAATTACAAGTGGTCGCCTTATAGATACAGAATGGTCAAGTGGCTAAAACAACAGTTTAATCATGAAAGTAAGTCTATGGAATTTTATATCAATTCAATTTATTCGGGTATTTCTGATTCCGTATTAGAGGATGCGGCGTATACACCACTACAGATATGGACTGACGAATCCTGCGACACCTTTTGGTTCGTACAGGATTGCACTACGCTTGTCCAACTTAAGCAGGGGATTGCGAAGAAGAGAACGGGTGTGCTTGATTTTGAACTCACACCTCAAGTACCAGACGATGCGCCGCTGATGTGGTGTTGGTCAAACCCTTTAGGAACATACAGGTTACACAACGTCAAACATGACATACCCTTTTCATCATACAAGGAACCCATGCCTACATCATGGGAAGAATCACAACAACTACTCCACCATTATCCAAAGGGTGGGTTCATCATATTCCATGAGGGGGAGTACTATCTCAAGACGAGTGGTACGATTTCTCTTCAAGCACAAGTTACACATTATAGAAACGTGAACGGTACATGGGAGTTCAACATTGGTTTCAGGGATGGTATTGATGTTGTAGACATGAATGAGTTCACAGTAGAAGAGAATCTGTTTGAACTCGATTATGCATTAAGGCGGATAGGTATCACACCTACAGTCAAAAATACCAGCGAGCCGATTTCTGATACTTTCGTGGTGAAAGTAGAATATACTTGGTCACCTTCTAAGGAGTGGCACTTTAGATTCAATACAGTTGTACTCGATGCAGGTCTATCAGACGTAGACGAGTTAGTAGATTACTTGGCGGTGGTAAACGATGACTAAGTGGGAAGATGTAGGATTGGGTATAGTGCTCGCTAAACTAAGGTTCCATATCCACATGGAGAAAACTCATGTCGGTATAGGTTTTAGACTACGCCGTAAGATATTCATCAAGTACTCAAGCGACAACGAAGAGAAGTTAGTACGCTTATTCACAACAAGTAACAACCTTCCAGCGTTACCTGTATCATCTAAGAAGAAAATACAGGAGTGGATGGATGTCATTGCATTCTACGGTGGTAACCTATTGAGCAATTTCATGCAGTATGATAAGATGCTGTTCACCATAGAGAACCCAATGCCAACGAAGTCAATGGAGGCATTCGTAGAGTGGGCGGAGAAGTATGATTTGGCCTCTCCTTTATAAATCGGCAAAGAGAATAAGAGTGAGAAAGATGAGCAATTGGAACGAACAACTACGACCACAAAAAGTGGATGACATCGTTGGGAACAAGCAATTCTGTGATGATATGCGTCATTGGGTTGAAACCAACGAGTACCCACCTGCTGTACTTTACTTAGGACCTCCGGGTACTGGTAAGACAAGTGCGGCTAATGTGCTCGCAAATACAGTTCTCGGTGCGAATAGAAACGGTATGAATCTTCTTTGGACGAATGCGAGTGATGAACGTGGTATCAACTATGTTCGTGATGAACTCAAATTGTTCTGTCGATTGAAGGGCATAGGTACGGACATCAAGGTAATAGTTCTTGACGAATTTGATGGCTTTACTATACCTGCTCAACAGACGCTACGTGGAATTATGGAACAGTATGCTAATCGGGTCATCTTCATCCTTACTGCGAACGATGGGGGTAAGATACACGACGCTATCAAGAGTCGATGTCGAACCTATACATTTGAAAGAGTAGGGGGAAGTGAGGGTGCGAAGCATCTTTCTCGCCTTGATTTCCTTCCGACTGAATGGGTGAAGAATTATCCTGCTCTTGTCGAATCCTTTGATGGCGACCTACGTGAGAGTGTAAACTATCTTACCTCACTAAAGCGTTCACCTGATGCACTTGACCACATAGAGAATGCTTCTGATGGACACAACTGGTGGGAAGATGTATCGAACAACAAATTCAATGACCTACGTGAAAGCCTACATGAGCGATTGAATAATCTATCAGGGCGCACTCAATTCATGTACAACGTTCACAGGTATGTCTCTAAGTTCTTTGACAAGGATGCAGAGACAGCATTCAGTATCATATTTGTATGGGGTCAGATGATGGAAATCGTTCATGATTTCATAGGAAGCGACGAGTCGTATGTAGACGTGTTCGTTGCAAGGCTAAAGAAGGAGTTGGAAGAATGAGTTTTGATTTCAAACCCGCACTCGACAAGGGCGCAGACACAACACGTTGCCTCATGATGAGTATCATATTCCACGCTTTGATTACTACAGGAGAAGATGATGTTGTCTTTGCTGTAGACAAGGCGTATGAAGTAACAAAGGAAATAGAACAAAAAATATTGAAAGATTGGTGATTAAGATGACATGGAAAGAAGAAGATGAATACGAAAACGTAGAAGATACAGGAAGTGGCTTTGGTGCTGTACAGGCAGAAGCGAGCGAGGATGGGTTACCCAAAGGAGTAATGCTTCGTTTGGATGCCTATGCAAAGCGCACAAACAAGACAATAGAAGATGCAAAGAAGATGTACCTTGAGTACATTACAACGCATTATGGTTGCGACTCCCCTGCTGATGAAGATGAAGATTTGTTGGTCGATTGGGCTGAACAAGTGTTTACTGAAACTCGCAAGCAAAGCGGTGGAAGTAGTAAGAACCTCTCCACATGGGTTGGTTCGTTCTTAGGTGTACAAGACCGTAAGCGAGACAGACTCGCTAACATTGTACAAAGCAATCTCAAGTTGTATGCAGATGACCCATCCGAAGCAATCGGAAGTGGTCGTCTTGGTGCATATGAAAAGACTGGTGCAGTATGGTCTTTACACACAAAGGATGGTGTCAAGAAACTTGAAGCATCGAGTGATGAAAACCCACCTTATGGACTACAATCAGGAAGTGATTGGGTCTGTCTTACATCCTACAGCGGCGACCCTGCGCCATACAAACGCATGGGTCGATACGCATACTTCCTCGGACATGAGGAAGAACAACTGGTCAAGAACAACAAGGTGTCTCTATGGCGTGTTGACTTGACAAATGAACTCACGGAACTCAATATCCAACAAGGTCGCCCTTGTAAGATACAAGTTGTTCCACCACGAGAGAAGGCATCAGATAATTTCAAGGATGTACTTGGTGTTTACAGTAACTTTGAGATTGAATACACAGATGAGTTCCTTCCCGAAGATGTACGCTCTCTACTTCAACCTTCAAAGTTTTGGACATTACCTGCCTTCCATGAGTACTACGTACCAATTGATGAATTGGATGATGCGTATGAACGTGGTAAGCAAAGCGGAGACATTGGTGGCGAGCGTCGTCAATGGGGTCCGTTGGTTATCACAAGGGGATTGGTTACATCGCTCAACAGCGAGCCTCGTGAAAGCGACTTTGACCCCGAAGGTTACAACTATTCTATGACACTATCAAGTAGTATTACTGGTGATGTACAATGCTGGATTGCAGGTGCGGTGGGTAACCTTACTCAACCGTTCGTAGCAGGATGGGGTGAGGAGGCGTTTGAATACGCTGAACGCTCTACAGTACTTGTCTTTGGTCGTTTAGGTATGAAGGAATACAATGGTATTGT
>UEXM01000852.1_pt2 | contig 24807 bp, 38 predicted proteins | sample 1796661 | NCBI WGS metagenome assembly UEXM01 (sample SAMEA4772469, study PRJEB27181) | metagenome | reverse complement strand
CCCCCTATATCGTATAACCTACCTTCTTTCTTGGTTAACTTATCGTAGGGTATGTTGTTCTTAGAATAGTCTAGCCAGAAGTCTACTCCAAATGCGTTAAGGAACTCTACCTTTGCCCCTCCGTTAGGATTGTGGCTTATGAACCTGCAAGATAGATTACCGTACTTTAACCACTGGTGAAATATCCATTCGGGTCTACCTTCCATCTTTACCTCTTCATCCTTCTGAGCGTACCAAGACTTTACTTGTGCTTTGTACTTTGCTTCTTCTCTTGCTACTATTTGTCTGTCTATTCTGATAGCCATGAGAAAAGTTCTTTTGAGGTTTCGAAAATGTAGACTTCGTGGCCTTCTTCTATCTGATAATTTACTGAAGACTTGAAACTACTAGCTTCGTTTGTCATGCGTCTCCCAGTTCTGTCTTTCGCGCATAAACAATCAATATGGGATTTTCCTATTCTTTTTTGAAGAAAAAATTTACCCCTATTCCAAACAACACCAACGTGTTCGCAGTCTTGCTCAGTTAGTGAGTTTACGCCTACCGTATCACTTTGCTCTTTTACTATTACTCTTTTCATCTGTTTATTTTTTGCCCTAGTATATTGTAAAGATAATAATTTTCTTTGATATTCAAACCTTTATGTTCTAAAATTCCCAAATTCAGTAGGTCAGATGTTCCTATTGCTAAATCATAGCACCCTATAACATCGTTCTGTACTTGGCTTAATCCTACGTTACCTATGTGAAAGTAAAACAGTCCCTCTGGAAGTAATATATCTAAATTCCAATCTTGACTTGGTGAAGTGTCTTGGATTATACTTACCATTGGAGACTCAATACATGAAGCTGAACTACTCCATATTGTTTCTCCTATACACCCGTCTGTTATGAAAGCGTGAGCAAATACTTCGCAATCTTCACAAAAGGTATACTCTAGTTCTGAGTCTACAACTATTGAGATAGGATCTACTCCGTTACTGTAGAACTCGTAAACAAATGAACCCCCTAAGTAAAACGAAGGGCAGTCCACAGAGTAGAAATTTGTTACGTTCAATGAGTCTTGGTAACATTCGTTATACACCCCATAAGGGAATGGTACGATATCGGTAACGCATTGGCTGAATGCACACTTTGCTAACGTCATACATACCCCTATAGTTATAAACCATATTACTATCTCTCTTGTTTTATCTGGTCTGTTCACAAGTCTCTTGTTCTTTTGTAAAATTCATACTCTTCGGGGTCTACCTCTTTGAGTTTAGATAGTAGCTCCCATTCTTTTACCTTTGCTTCTGCTCTTTCTTCGCCTGTAGAGTCTATCCCTAAATTAGAAAAGAGTGTAGCGCATTGTCTTAGGATTGTTTCCTTATCCATAATTAACGTATTTCCAGTAGCCTTCTTTTATCTTTGCTTGTTTCCATGCTGCGTTCTTACTAAAGCTAGTTAAGCCCGTAGAAGCGTCACATATCGTTCCCTGCGCGTTAACCCAATACATCATCTCCCTACCTCGGTAGTAGCATATTATTAGCCTTCTGTTGTCGGGTTCTCTCTCTGTCCATTTAGTCATAGTGCTTCTATAATATCTAGTGCTTTGTTTTTAATCTGTTCAAATGCTGGAGAACCCCTTTCTATTAGTGGGTGGGCTTGTTGTTCTCCTACCCCTTGCTCGTCTAGTCTATGACTTGTTAACCAGAATCTAAGCTCTTGTAGTAGTCCTACTCTAGCGTCTATCTGGAACTTATCTCCCTCTGCTAGGTCTTTGTGTGCTTGCGCTTGTCCTAGTGTTATAGTCTCTTCTTCCTCCATCACATTTTGTTTAGATAACTAGCCATTGCATGACTCATATTCTGTAGAGCGTCGAACTTGATCCTACATCCTTTCAACTCTCCTTCTAAGCGTGCTTCGTCTTCTCTTATCATTCTAGTTTGTACTACTGCATCTTGTACCCTTGCACTTGCTGTAGACTTGTCAGATTCTAACTCCTTAAAAGCGTGTTGAATCTTTCGCTCTGCTTCCTTTCCTTTAGACTTCTCTTCTAGTTCTGCTATCTCACAGGCTAATTCATAGATGGCTAAACTAAGGTTTTTTCTTAATACTAGCAAATAGTCTAACCCTTGTTCTTGATTCCACCCCGCGAAGGCTTGCTTTATCTCGTTAGTTGTCATTCACTAGCTCCTTTAGTTGGTTAATCATTCTAGCGATACAAGAGCCACAGTTCAAACTGCTTACAGGTTCTTGCCTTGTGAATGTTTGGTTGTAGGTTAGAAACATTTCTTGCATCCATTCAGACGTAGGAGATTCATTACCTAGCACCTTCTTGATATCGTTGATGTCTTTCTTGGTTAAAGTGGAGTCCCATTTCTTATAGGGCTTTGGAAGGGGGCAACTACTCATTTTTAGATTCGCTTTAGCTGGAAGATAGCAACCGCATAGCCTTACCTTTTTCTTCCTTCCTTCTATCTCTACCAGATCGCCTCCTTTCAACTTAGCGAGCTTCTTTCCTAGAAAAGTACCGCAGGACTTTGTTTCTTCTACGTAGAACTCACACGCCTGACAAATTGCTAGGCGTTCTTGCTTCTGTTCTTCTGATGTAAATAGTGTGTTTCTCATTTCGTTGGGGGTGTTGGTAATGGTTGCCAATAGGATGCGTGTATGAAAAAAGATGTGCCTGACTCTATGTCACCAACTTCTTCGTTCCAATATCCTAAATCAATATAACCGTTTTCGGTTGCTCCTAACACCTTTTGATTGAGGGGTGGGAGGGCGTCTTCAACGCTTATCCATTTGGGTTGGGAGGCGAAGGATTCCATAGTGTTGTAAATGTCTTCCATACTCATTTCAACTACAGCCCCTTTCTCAGAGAGTGTAGCCTTTGTGAATCCTGTTCCCCATTCTTCTTTGAAGTATTCCCTTGCTGTTTTCATAACTTCTCTTTTAAGTATTCTCTTATTTTGTTTAATGAATAACCTATACTTCTGTAAGGTATTCCACTTTCTTTACTGAATGTTTTCATGCACCAACCTTCTGCCCATAGCTTATAGATTTCTCTATCTAGTTCGTCAAAGTTCAATAGAAAGAACTCTATCCTTTCAGCGTGTAACTTTTCGTCTATCTCGGTAGATGGTGTTTCAATGTCTTGGTGTTCGTATGAACGGTATGTATATTGATTCTTAAACGTTCCTACCTTTGCTTCCTTCCATAACGCGGTGCGAAAGTATGCCTCTGGGTTGTCAGCCTCTTTGCCTATACACCTCAGATAAGTATGGTTTACTAAATCTATAGGGTCAGAAGATAGTGACCTTGCGTAGTCGCAAAGGTTGTTATAGTTATCTTCTATGTATTCCTTTAGATTCAAAGACCTTTCTCTTTCATCATTCTTAATACCTCTTCTTTGTAGTGAGATACCATTTCTCTTAACTCAAAGGTACTAAATTTCTTTGTATTATTCGATAGTCTGACAATGTTATCTGCCGTTCCTTCTCCGTAGCGTTTATCTATCTCAATACCGTGAACGTACTGTTGACCTCCGTTAACCATGTTACACCCTGCACATTGTGCGTGTACGTTCTTCTCGTCCCATCTAGTTGAATACTTCGTGCGCGTTTGGAAGTGTCCTGCTTGCATACCGTCTTTAGTCCAGAACCCTTCCTTTGGACACGTAACACATTTACAATACCCGTTCTTGTTTGAGTCTCTTAGACGTATGTACTTTGAGAATATTGAATCTAAAGCGTCTACGGCTTTCATCCTTTCGCTTCTTGCCATTAGTCTAACATTTCTTTTAGGTTCTGTATCTCTTGGTGTAAGTGTACATTCTTTTCCTTTAATTCTTCTACGGTGTCATAGTACCAACCCAACAACTTAATTAGACGTAAGGCGTTTACCTTCCTTTCCCCTTGTAGGTTGGGTAGGCTTTCGGTTAACTGTATCTCTAAAGATTCAGCGTAGCCTTTCATTGTTTGTTCGTCTGCTGGGTTCACTTGTCTTTTGTATTGTTCTCCTTCATTGATATAATCTGTAGGTTTTCTATCCTGTTATCAAGAGGGTCATTGTTTATATGGTCTACGACTACCTTTCTGTCTCCATGTGTATGACCCAAAAAAGTAATTGCCATTAAAGAGTGAATCCTTTTTGTGAGTTTCAATCCATCTTTTCCGTACAAAGTCACTTGATGGTAGTTCCTTCTTTTAACGCCACTAAAATGTGGTTTAACTATTCGTGAATGTTTAGTATCATAAACTTCTCCGCTTGAACTTAGAAAGTACCTACCATCACATAAAGGTATTCTTTTATGTATAACTGTCTCTGCTTTGATTTTCATATCTGTTTTGTTAAAACGGTACTTCATCTAAGAAGTTATTGTTTGATCCTAAAGATACACTTTTTTCTTTAACTGGTTGTACAACCGTTGTAATTCCTTTCAAAGGACAATCAGTCATGTCCTTATCATTGTAGTATCTTTGGGTTGCCCAATTAAAATACACAGGGTACCGTCCTATTTCTCCTACTTCGTCGGGCTTTCTCTTTTGAACATCTACAACTAAAAATCCATCGGGGTACGGTTGGCCGTTTTCGTCTACCAATCCCTTCTTAGTTGGCCTCCATACGCTCCATAGATTCTTTCCTTTCCTGCTCCACTCTTGCCCCCACATGATATTCCTTTTGTCTGCTACTCCGTAATATTTTACGTCGTTCCCTGCTTGGTCTTTGCCTTTTTCAAGTTCTTGCGAAGCTGGATGGACAATTAAAACATTTAATCTATCGTTCTTTGTGGCGTTCTGGTCAAAGTCCAAAAGGAAGTCACCTAAGTAAATATCTCTAGGCGTGGCGTCGATATCGTGCTTGACAGCGTTAAAAGGGTCAACACATAAACAATCTACCTTCCACTTCTTTTCTTTTAACTGCTCCGCTTCTTCGTAGATGTCATCCATCGTTATTCCTCTAACGTAGTCCACCACTCGAAAATACTTCCTTACAAATTTTGTCGCTTGCTTTTTTTCTTCCTCGGTGATTCCGAATTTATCATCTTTGATAAACTTATTCCTACCGCAGTAGATTTTAATAAGCATAGCGAAGATGTCAGCCGCGTCTCCTGTCTCGGGTGAGTAAATTAAAAACTTCCATTCGTGGCGTTCTGCCATACATAAAGCCGTGAAGAAAAATAACCTAGACTTTCCAGAGTGGTCAGGGCCATAGATGTACAGCGTTGATTTTTTACGCCAGTTGCAATTGATTTGTAAGCCGTGCCAATCTCCAGCATCAACACCGTGGTGGTGCATATGAGTTAGCCTATTGCTTACGTCTGAATCTGTTATTGATTTTATCAAAACATCTGGATTTGTCGGGTGTGCTTTTCTATTCTTCTTGTGGTGGCTTTGAAATAGTCAGCGTCCAATTCAAAAGCTGTTAAGTCAAAGTTCAAGTTCCAACACGCAATAGCATGGCTTCCACTCCCAAGATGAGTGTCGAGTATCTTATCTCCTTCGCTGGCGTAGTTCATCAATAACCATTCGTAGAGCTTGACGGGTTTTTGGGTGGGGTGGATGCGGTCTAACTGGTTTGGGCTTCGTTTATAAATCTTCGTACCTCCATTCCTTATCCAAGCCAACTCACACTCTGCGAAGTCACGGCCGTACATAGTCTCACCTTTATCCCAAACAGCAAAATACTGACTGCGTGGTAAAGGAAAGTAATTACCACCCCATATTATTTGGTTCTTAGAAACCCGAAACAGCTCTTGGAAATAGAATTCATTTGGAACAGCTTTATCCCAACTCTTTTCCTTGTCTGACTTGTTTCTTTTCCTGCCCCCCATTTCCATTTTAGTTACATCTATCCCATAAGGCGGGTCAACGATAGCCAAATCAAAGGCGTTATCTTCCATGTCCTTCATCGCTTCTAAACAGTCCCTCTGGTAAATGGATATGTTTGAGCGTCCTTTCCAATGTTGTTCTTTCATTTCTTCCAGTCTGAGTGTGTTGCACTTGGTATGCTTGATTCTTTCTTAGGGGTGAAATTCTGATACTTACACCAATTGATAAAATGTCTAGTCCATTCATGGCGTGTTGCTGTTCCCTTTTCAGCTTCAGCGAACAAGGTACACTTATTTTTTAACTCTGCAAGCGTAGCCTCTGGTTTGTTTCCTTTTACTTGCCTATGAATGTACCTCCAACTATTGTCTCCGTCTAGTGGTATCTGAGAAAGCCATTCGGGCGCGCGCATATTACCGTTGGTTGTGTTACTTTCAAGTTGTTTATGAAGAAATTTGTCTTCTTCTATATGGTTTATATCTGTGTTTATATCTGTACCTATTATAGAAGTGGCATTATTCACAACTCCATCTGGCAAATTTGCCTTATCGACGTGGCGTTCTTGACTTACCGATATGGCAGTAGTGTACCAAGCTGTTTTATCGTAAGGATTCTCGTTGTAATTACCCTTCTCAATCTCTCCAGCATCTACAAGTTTTTCTATTGCTCTCCGTATCTGATCGTATGATAAATAAGGAAACAACTCTTGGAAGGCAGGAATAGAATTATACGTCCAATACTTACCATCGTAGTTGTGTTTGTCGTTCGCTTTATTCTTTGCTACCCAGAATCTAATATTCTCTAAGATAACAGCGCAGTTAACCCCGTAGGATTTCGCGTCTTCTATGTTAAATGAATGGTTCATCTACGTGTATTAAAAAACCCCTGCAAACCGTCACGGGGGTCTACAAGGGTTCATGGTTCGTTAACCAAAGTTCTTACTGCATCCGTGACAATGCTCTACAAATATACTGAAAAGTTTAGAATGTTCCGTCAGGACTTAATCTTCTTTCTTCTCTTTCTTCGGTCGCGCCGAAAATATCAGTCATTACCAGATTGTTTAGATACGGTTGCAACTCTCTAAAAGCATCCCTTTTATCCTCTGGAAAATCCTCTGGAGTCCATGTTTGAAAATCTCTAAATGCTTCAAACTGTTTTTCCACAAGAAAATTATTTATGTCTCTGTTTGTGACATCTATTTCTTCATCGCAATAATGGTCTGCAATAAATTGTCCGAACTTCTTCAAGTCCGTCTTGTTAAATGTAGTTACCATTTTCTTTATTTTTCATGGTTACTGTGGCAATATTACCAATATAAATATACTAAACTACAGCGTACTAACAAAGCTATAGACGTATTCTTTGTAGCCTTTTTCTATCTCTATCAAGTTATTGACTTTCTTCTTAGCGTGTAAGACGGTCGCGTGGTTCTTATCCATTAACCTTCCTACCTCGCAAGAACTGAATCGTAGCTTCTCCATTAGAACCCACATGATAACCTGTCTAGCTTCTACTATGTTTCGCTTTCGGCATTTACCTGCTAACACTTCTCTAGTCAATTTGAAATGATCTACAGCCTTATCCATTAAAGAATCGTAACCGTAGTCCTTTATAGTTGAGAAATCTGTAATACCTGGGTATGTTACTGGATTTATGTTCATGCTTTTGGTGTGAAGTTTCCAGTTTTAGCCCACTCAAACCAACGCATAGCAGTATAAACTACATCATTCTCTTCTGCTGTTCTCTGAGCGTAAAATTCAGCACTCGCTTTAAGGCACGCCTGACGCATTATTTGGTCTTGAGTGGACGTATCCCTTGGAGAATTGTTTTGAGTTGAATTTTGGGCGTTGTATTGGCTTTGGTCCTCCTTGTTTACCTTAATCTTTTGGTCACCTCGTGGAGATTTACCGTTATCGGTTACAAATACTTCCTGCCCTAGTTGAAAAGGTGACTGCGGAGTCTTATGATTACACAGCCCTGAATAGCCATCCTCAAAGATGTACTCAAATGAGTATAGTTTCCCGTGTTGTGTGTCGAAATCTCCGTTGCTTTGGATCTGCTTAATTACTTTCTTCATAATTTATTTGATTGACTTATAGATGAATAAATGTTTTCCCATTGGATAGATATTAAAGTCTCCTATCGTGTCATAAATTAACTCTAGTGATTCGTTATTAGCAAACCTCCATAGAATACCTACTTCGTTTTGACTTCCTACCTTTTTAGCCTTTACATTCTTAGAGATAGAACGTAGTGCGCTAACATAATTGTGAAATGTGTTCATAGTGTTTCTTTGTTTTGTCTTACGCAAAGGTTAAAAATAAGTTTCGTTATTCCTAACTTATTAACAGAAAAAAGCCCCCATCGCTGGAGGCTCTAAACAAAACAAAAAGAATGCGCCTGTGAGACGCTACTAGAAAAGAACTACTTAGTCTCCCAATAGATAACCTTCGCTACAAAGTAATCTAGGTTCTTATCAGAAGGTACTTTAGTGGTGACGAACTTGACAGCCTCTACAACTAACTCTTGGTCGTAAGGGTCACCCAATCCAATAAACTCTTTAACAATATCCGCAATATTAGCCCACTGCTCAATGGTTAGTTTTTCTTCTGCGAACTGTGAAAAATGCTTTGCTAGGAATCCTAGCTGTAGTGATGTGAATTTCATTTCAATATATTTTTAAGGTGGTTATCTTTATTCTTACTCCCAAGGCTTGACCCGAAATAGTACCCAAAGATACCTAAAACAATTCCCTCGACAATACCTAAGAGATGAAAATATACTTTTTCATTCTCAATATCGTAAAATAGACCGTTTATCACTATAATTAAAAACACTCCAAGACCTACAGAACCTACTAACCACTGGAAATAATCGGGCTTTCCAGTAGCTTGTACTACTCCTACCTCTCTATCTTGAGCGTTCTTTATTCTCTCTACCTCTAAACGCATTACCTCCATGCGTTCCTCAGAAAGCAACCGCTCAAATTCAAGCTTATCTTGCAACGACATAGATTCGCCCTTGATAAGATCGCCTACACGGTCTAAGGCTTCAATACCTGTAAGGTCTGAAACTATCTCTAATACTTTAGGGGCTTTATCTTTAAGCCACGCGCCTACTTTACTCTCCTTTAACTTCTTCATCACTTAATACTTTGATAGCTTCATCTACCATATCCATCAGCTCGTTAACTTTGTCAATCTCTTCTTGTGGATAGTTGCCTTTCGTCTTCAACTCGGCTTCCATCTGACGCATGATGCGCTTGTGGTTTTCTAATATTGTTATTGGGTATTTCATGTTGCTTCTATTACGTTTACTGTCCAATCTACGGTGTTAGTCTTTCTATGGCCTTTGAAAGAAACCCACCAACCGCCTAAACGAGGTTCGTTGAATCCCTTCTCGGTTGCCCATCCACCGAATCCATCGCCTAACATCTTATAAGAACCAGTTTGTAAATTGTGTACCGTCTTAGGTTCTAGTACATATTTGTTAGATAGTCTCTTTACATTAACAGGGACGTGCCATTTGTTATGGTCGTGTCCTCTTGTAATGATATCAGCATCTGGATTTGACATCATGTTCAAGTCTACTTTCAAAACTCCCTTAGAACGTGGCGCGTTACCTCCGTAACCGTGGTGGTAGTGTTGTTTGAAACTTCCTCTAGTACCTGACACCTTTAACTTGTATATCATCCATCCAGAATAACCGCCTTGATGAGCATCTACACCCATAAATTTAAGAAGCTGAACAACTCTATCGGTCGGGTCTGTACCCTGTCTTTTGTGAATGTTTGTTTCGTGGTTTCCTCTTCCTATGAAATAAGTAACTTTGAACTGCGAAAGGTACTCCGCGCATCCGTTTATTACTACATCTAAATAGTTGGTTACTTGAAACTCTGGTCTAATATCCGAATACGTTGAGCGAGGGTCTGTCTTAATGCCCATGACATCAAACAAATCACCATTGATAAACACTAACGCCCCTTTCTTTTCGGCTTCCTTTAGGTGTTTAGTTAATAGTTCTCTATCGCATTTATGGGAGTCCCAATGTACGTCCGATATTTGAAGGGTGTGAAACTCTTCTTTACTTTTTAGTTCTTTTGAAAAGGTGTGAACATTCCTACTGATTTGCTTTATCATTGTTTTGTTTTTAGTACAGCCAAAATACGTTCTGTGGCTTATCTAAGTCTAAGTCTACATGAATAAACGTAGATCCTATTCCTATTCTTTTGAATCCTGCTATAATCAAAGAAGACATAATCAAAGCCCTTTCTGTTGAAGAGTTGCACGATATATCACACGCTAGTCCTTTAAGGTGTGAACTGTTAGGTGTACCCCCTACCTTTTTGTTATGGCGTTTAGTTCGATACCCTGAGTTGATAGAAAAAGGAATACCCGCTAGTGTGCGGGCTTCCTGTAGTTTCTTTAAGAAGTTAGTCTTCATCTCTTCTCCGCTACCTTTAAGGTCGGGTGAGTCAAACTCTGATATTCTAAAGTTCTGTAGTTCCATCTTCTAAAGCATCTAAAATTTTGTTTACTTCTACCTTCCAATCGTCAGGGGTTAAATCTCCTGCGTCTCTCATATCTGTGAGCATTTGGATTTGTGTACCTGCGAAGGCTACTGCTTGCCAATCTAGTTTCATTTCTTTTATTTTGATTTCTTGCAAGGTACAAAAAATCCTTTACGTTTCTTCCATTCACGTAGTTTTATTAAGTTTTTCTCTCTGCGCTTGTCCATTTGAAAAGAATGTTGTAGGTTTGTGGTGTTGATTTTAGAAAGCCTTTTCTTTACACCCTGAGAAAGTTACAAGTGAGGCTTTTTTGTTTTATCTAGTAAAACGCCACTCTATTTCGAAACTCATACCTAGTGTATGCGAGCTGTATTAAGTACAGTACCCTTCAAGGGTGTAGGATAGGGGGCGTTTTTTTATCTCACATCATAAATAGGGTTACGCCTTTCTCCCCAAGTAGCACGGTTATGACCTTTAGATACAGTCATTCCTGCATTTTGGTAGTTATCGTAAATAGGTGAGTTCTCAGGGAACACGTTATCTGAAAACTCAGGAAACAATGTGGAGTTAGCACACAAGTAATCAACTAGCTTTTGTCTATACATCTCCCCGTTATCCGTTGCTTGGTTAACGAGTCTGTTCTTATCAGCGTTTGTAGCTGGGGTAGTGTCGTCTGAAATCCTTTGAACAAGTCCAGAGTTATCTATCTTAACCAAAGCGTTAGGAAGGTACTCAACTACAGTAAACCAGGCGAAAGCAGGCTTGATATAAGTGTTTACCAACGTCTCGTAATTACCCGACAAAGTACCTGCTTGGATTTGTGCTTTAAGGTAAGCATCCAAACTGTCACCCAAGTACGGTCTAATCCATTTATCTTGAGCCGTAAGCATTGATACCCGTAGATAATCATCTCCAATACTTCCATTTAAGTACGTGTAGGCTTTTATGTAATCTGAATCTGCGTATATTACCATCTCGTTTATTTTAGGAAGCCTCTACTACCATCTGGAAAGTCGATAGGAGCTACAGCTACTTTTGAATCATTAGTTTCAATATCTACACCTTTAGACCTAGCTTTAGTAGTAGAAATTATTTTAGCATTTGGAGAATTTACATCTACGTTCGCGCCCTCTGCAACAAAGATTTTTCTGTACCATCTATGGTAACAATTCCCACCGCCTTTATAGAGCCAGACATCGTATGTTAAAGCACCACCTGGCCCCCACCCTATAGTTCTACCTTCTTTATTGGTGTAAGATGAATTAACTTGAATGGTGGACATCCTCATAATATCCTCCTTTCGGTACAGTTTATCTGCTTGCATCATCTTTTGGCAAAACTCTCTGTGTTTACCACCTCCGTTTTTTTGATCGTAGTAGTATCTTACTTTGTATTTTACTCCGTCCTTTTCGGTGTCTTGCTCTGACTTAGAATTAGGTCTTGCCGTGCCTGTAGAGGTGAACTTCAAACTAGCCTCGTTAAGCTCCTTCTCGAAGTCAAAGTTTCCAGCTTCTCCTTCTGCGTCTTCATCATCAATACATACCCACCCTTCTAAATCATCTTGAATAGAGGCGTGGAACTCGTCTAGTGGGTGCTTAGAGAATAACGTCTTAGAAACGTCTTCACCTATGCCCATAATACCTAAAATACCTTGTGCCTGTTCGGGTGTTAGGTCTGTTCCTACCCTTCCTATTACGTCAATAATAGATTGTATCTCTGTACTCTCTAAAGTCTTCTTAACGTTTGTAGGAATGAAAGGGTTATTAGTAGGGATAGTTATCTCTTCGGTTACTCCTGACGCTTTTAACGCTGTCTCTAGTCCTTTTTCTAGGATATCGCGCATAGGTTGAATGACTGTTGATTCAAACAACACACTCCCTGTTTCTAGTTCTTGCGTGTTACCAAGTTCACCCGCTGTTTTAACACCAAACAAAGCAGGAGTAGTGACCCTATGGCCTATCATTATCTTGTCTGTAGTCTCTCCAGAAAGAAAGTCATACATCTTATCTGCATCGTTAGAGTCAAACGCGTGTACATCGGGTGCTTGTTCTGCGTTATCTACGTAATAATTGATTATTTTACCCGCGTTCTGCGCTCCTGCTAGTTCATTCTCAATGTTAGCCATGTGAGAATTACGCTCTTCAAAAGTAGGAAGTCCATTTTTATTCACCACAATAGCAGATGGAAAGAATCCGTTTTTGATATTGTTTACATGGAAGGTAGAAATCTCTCTTTCTAGTTCAATGTAATTCAATGAACCAATATAATCGGGCTTTGAATAGTAGATTGAATCGGGAGTAGGTGTCTTACACACTACAATACTCTTGTTATCTTTAGATTCCGAATCGTATACGGGTATAGGGTTTTCTTTGGCTATGTTTACTAGCTTTCTATCACCCCAATCTTCACAATAAAACCAGTTCTTTATCTCTCCTTCACCGTCTACTTCTTGTGGGCGTAGTTTAGCCATAGGTAGATACTCCAAAGAGTGTACCTCGCTTTTGTTATCGCGTATAATCTCATAGGCAAAAGCACCGTGTACCTTCAAATCAAAAGCCAATAACCCTTTCAAGTTATTAAGTCCTAACTTTTGTACTTGCACTCCTGTAGATGGTTTCTTATACTCAATATCTTTACCAGCAATCATGTACGAAATAGAATCGCATAACGCATGGTGAGTGGAAGAGTTCAAGTAAAGCGTAGTTAGGTACTGCGGAAAGTCATTGTCTTTCCCGTACTTAACGTAACCCCTATCTACCTTTTCGGTTCTATCCTTCTCTTTGTAAGAAGCAAAGGAATATTTTTCTATTCTTTTATCCATAATATACAGTATCGTCTATAGGGGTGCTGTTAGGCGTAAAGTAGGTATCTCCAGAAGGAACTGAAACGATACCCCGTTCAATCTCTTGTATTGCGTTAGCAGGATCTAAATTCGTGTCTGAATCTTGAGCGTAAACATAGTAGTAAAGATAACCACTCTCGTTTAATAAAATACTATCAGTAGCGTCTAGGTTAGTAGCCACGTTTATCTTCGTGTAACGCTCGTTATCTGTTATGACATTACCAATAAAAAAGTATTCTTTGTAAGACGTTTGATGAACCAACTTGAACAAGTAGTTAGTAAAGGAAACATCTTTCTTCCACTCGTAAAGAGTGAGAAAAATATCATTTGAAGCGGTATCTTTTTGTAGGTATATCATAATGAAAAAAGGGGATAGGAATTAACCCACCCCCTTAATATTAGGTTAGTTTATTACTACGCTGGGGTGATCTGCGTAGAAGAAATAGTCACATTCGCTACAGTAGCTAGACCGTCGAAAGGATAACCAGATGCCCCTGCTGTTGGTGCTGGTAACATCTTTACTCTCTCAGCACATTGTGAAGAAAGGGTAAGCATAAACTTTTGACCGTCTCCCAGTCCTGCTCCTACTTGCGTATCACCTCCAGACACTCCTAGACCACGCTCAAAACCAGCACAGAAGATATTCCCTGCATCATTCAAAGCAAATACGCTCTGGTAGTTCTTTGCGATAGCGTGTAGAAGGTCTTGAGTTTCATACTCTAATTTATGTAGAGCAATCTCCAAAGTAGGTGTATAGAAGAAATTACCATTCTCGTCTGAAACCTCAATGGGTTCTGCGAAAGTGGCTGTATTTCTTGGTAGGTCAATCTGGTAAACTGTAATAGCTGTACCAATATCCGCAATCTGCTGACGTGTAGAGGCCGTGTAAGTTACGTCCGCATCTGTCAGAGTGTAAGGGCTTGTGCCATCTGTAACAAAGTACAAAGACTTAATACCCCCTATCGCGTCTTTACAGGGTAACGCGCGTCCTGTGCTATAATCACAAGCCATGTTTGTAGGTTTTTGAAAAGGGGAGCAACCGTCAAACAGTTACCCCCTTTTGTTTGTTAATCTTTATACTGCGTCTGGGAAGGCCATGTAAACATCTCCAGGCACTCCTACTTGAGTTCCAAACGTCCACCGCATTGCTGTACGAATATTGTCCGAACCGTCAAGCAAAGACATATCCAAAATTTTAGCCTCGTTTGTATCAGATACTAAATCTGTACCTACGTGGAAGTTCTCAGAGTTACCGTAGATGATAGTATCATCTGGGAATCCTGCTGGAGCTACTACCTCATAAGACTGGAAACGAGCCGAAGCTGTACCATCATTAGAGTAGTATACGTCCTGCCATCCTAATTCAGCGAGACGCTGTAGATACAGGTCGCGTGTCTTAGGTGAAACGAAGAATCTAAACTTCTCACGTTTACGAAGTCTTGAAGGTAGAGCGTTCAAGATTAAGTTCATATTGTACACTACTTGCTCACCATTAGCGAAAGCTGTAATCTGAGTAGTACCATCTGTATCTACTAGGTCGATATCATTGGTTGCTGCATCTCCTTCTAGGATTTGACAGATACCGTTGAAATCACTATAAGCAGGAGAAGCCCCTGCTGGGTCATAATTCCCTTGCCATAGGTTGTACTCTACGTTTTCCTGTACGATTTCTGCTACGTACATGATGATGAAGTCCTCAATAGATGGCGGCATCTGGTCTTCAATGAATCCTCTTCCTGTTTCATAGGCAGTCCAAGTTGATCTAAACTGCTCCTTACAAAATTCTAAGTTTACCTTAAATTCAGAAACTGTTAGAACCTTTTCAGCTAGTGTAAGCTGTCCAGCAGTTCCCCAGTTACAAGCAAAGTCTTGAATTAAGTTCCCATCCTGAGAAAATACTTGTAAAACTTGCTTAAATTTAACGTTCTCATGTAGAGTGACGAAGTTGTTAGCGATTGAATCCGCTGTAGTTAGTGCCGCTGCTAGGTAGCCTTCTGCTGCTTCCCCTGCATAGGTACTTGATGAAATTGTAATATCTGACATTGTGTCTATTTTTATCCCTATTTAGGGGGGTTTACTTTTTACGTGAGTTAAAAGCGTACATCATACGCTCCTTCTTACTCATTTCTGTTAATGATTTTTGAACTACTACCTTTTGAGGCTTTGTAGATTTCTCTGCGCTTGCCTTAGATAGATGCTCTTCCAATTCTTTCTTCAATTCCTCAGTCTTCAACTCTGCTTCATCGGCTTTCTTAGTTGCCTCTGCTAGGTTTTTAGATTGAATCTTAGAGAACTCTTCTAACATTGTAGATACAGCTTCTTTAATCATTGACTCTACCTTTTCCTCTGTGAGTGGTGAAGACATTTCTTCTTCCTCTTCCTCGGCTTCTTCCTTTTCACCCCATGCGATAACAGTTGAGTTAGCGTCTACCTCGAATGAAGTGCCGTCTTCTAAAATGTGTACGCCTTCTGGCACTACCATTTCACCGTCTTCTGTTTTAATCATTACGGGAACGCCTACAGCAAACTCTCCTTCTGTTACGATTACCGTACCGTCTTCTAGCTTTGCCTCTGCTAGTTGGACATCTGCAAAAACCTCTTTAGGGTCTACGTTGTGTTTTTCGAACAACCCCTTAATTAGGGTCTTTACTTTATTTTCCATTTCAATACTTTCTTATAAGACAGGCTTAAAGAAGAAAAACGGCAAACTTTTGTAGAGTTAGAAAAAAAGTGTATGTTTGCTGACGTTGAGTATATGCGAAGTGCTGACGATAGGAAGCATTGCGTATATACATTGTTACCTGCTGTACGGAATTTTAAAACTGAATTATGAAAATAAACGAAATATATAAAGGGGATTGCCTTGAATTGATGCCGAAACTTCTTGATAACAAGAGTATTGATATGATTTTTTGCGACTTGCCTTATGGTACTACTCAATGTAAATGGGATAGTGTTATTGACTTAGATAAGTTGTGGAAAGAATACAAACGAGTAATTAAAGACAATGGAATAATAGTTCTTTTTGCTTCACAGCCTTTCACGAGTATTTTAGTTAGTAGTAACTTGAAAATGTTTAAATACTCTTTTACTTGGGATAAAATAACTAAAACAAACCATTTAAACGCAAAGAAACAACCACTTAGACAAGTTGAAGATATTTGTGTGTTTTATAAAAAACAACCGACTTACAACCCACAAGGATTAATTAAATGTGAGGTTTCTAATTTTAGACCAAACCACTTTAAATATAAGAAAGGTGAAAAGGTTTATGGTGAGCAAAAAAAACATAGTAATAAAAGCAGTTACACAAACTACCCAAGCAACTTACTACAATACAGTAACGGAAACCATAACAGCCTACACCCAACACAAAAACCATTATCTTTAATCGAGTATATCATTAAGACTTATACTAACGATGGCGATTTGATTTTAGATAATACTTGTGGGAGTGGTACAACGGGATTAGGAGCAAAAAATCTAAACAGAAATTATATTATGATGGAGCAAGACCCTAAATACTATGAAATAGCTTGTAAAAGAGTACAAGAGTAGTATTGCAGGTAACGCCCCTTGTATGGTGGCGTATGTAATGCAATGGAATATGCACTATACAAATTGTTGTGTGTAGTGTGGATTATTAACGATTAAATTAGATTAAGATGACTAAATTAGAAAAATTAGAAACAGAACATAAGAAAGACTTTAATAAGTATTATAGAGCCATGAACCACAGGATAATGAGCGTTGAGATTGATGCACTTTATAATGTATTGGTTCTTAATAAAGAATCAAAGTATGAACTAACAAGGAGACACGAATCCAATGTTCGTGAAATACTTAGTAGGTAGCATTACACCCAACAACCGAATAAACTCTATTGAGTGTAGGAGTTACACTAAGTCCAAAGCTGTTTAAGGCGGTTAACGCTTGACCTTACGCTCTCCCTTACAGAAGGTTCTTCTAGGTCTATAGGGTGTGAGAAATTTATACTCATGTAGTATAGGTTCTTCTCGTCTTGGGCTATTTTAACAACTACCGAATGAAGGATATGAGAAGCAAAGTACAACTGCTTTAACACTCCGTTCTTCATCTCTTTAGTATTAAGGTACACAACACCTTGAGACTCCAGCTTAACAAGTAGCTGGGTGTACTCTTCATCTAGTGGTTGCCTTTGCCAGCTCTCTTTAACGCTCTTTAGATCACCCCAAACTTCATAGACTGCACTAGAATATAACTGAGTACCTACAGACGGTCTACCCCCTCCGTTGTGCGCTTTTAATACTAGAACCCGTCCAGCCTTAACCGTGTTTAGTAGTCCGTTCATCTCTTCGTACACCTCAGAGACTCTAGGTAGTACGGTGTTAAACCTTGTTTTGTTCTTCTTCTTCCATTGCTTAAAGGCAGAAACACCCTCCTTAGTTAAGAAGAGTGTAATACCAGAAGAGAATAAAACCGTAAGTATCTCGTTCATTAGTCTAGCTCTCCTAGTTCTCTAAGTTTGTTTCTTGACCATCCTAAAGCGGACTTACCTCCCCACAATAGATAAGAGATAGTACCACAGGCAGAAGTATCGTTCTCGTCATAGTCTCCCTCTGCTCTTGAAAGGTAAGAGTACATTCTTTTGATCGTCTCTAAAGATACCGCCTCACCTTTTGCTAGTTGTTGCGCTCTTACTTTGCCTACCTGGGTAGCACACTTGTTACCGTTCTTTTCGTTTAGCTCTATTCCTCTTTTTGCGTTATTCTTAACACCGTCTGGGTAGTCAGCGTAAGACTCTGCTAGTGCTTCTTCTAACTCTTCTACTAGGGTTTTCTGCATCTTTACTTTATCAGCGAAGTAGCCCTCTATGCTCCACCCTTTTACTTTGCCAGTCTTTACGTAGTCATTCCATACTTCGTCGTTCTCTACCTTTGCCGTAAGCATCCAAGTACCTATCGGTTCATCTAGTCCGTAGATACGGGACTTATCTTGTTCTCCTTCTACTATCCAAGACTCAAAAAAGAACACCCCCTCTACAGGCGAATCGTGTTCGATATTAACAGAAGACTGAAAGCCCTCCTTAAAGAATAATTCCGCACCTCTTCGCACGGTCTTCTCAGAGAAGTATACATAGTACTCGCCTTCGTCGTCTACTCTATAAATAGGCTTCTTAGGCGTTAAGGCTGGCCCCATAATGATACGCTTATCTTCATTGACCGTCTTGAACATAGATTTCTGTTCTGATAGTGCAACAAAGTTTCTTTCTATAGCAGGAAACTCTACCATAGAAACGGTATCCATTCCAAACACCTCTGCGTTTTCGTCTATTACTAATTCAATTATTCTCATAATACAAGGTTGGCTTGTTCTTCAATCTTTTGGTTTTGTGCTTGCGTCTGTGTGATAGTTTTATCTAGTACATACGCTTGAATATTTTGCTGTGGCTCTGTGTTTAGTGCTGAAAGGTCTAACGTTGGAGTAGTAGGGGCAGAACCAGCACCGCCTCCACCACCAACCGAAACAGATGGAGTAGATGTACTACTTAGTTTAGTTCGTGCAATCTTGGTTATCTGAGCCAATCCCATAGCCCCCGCGATAGAAGCGTTAGCAAGTCTAATAGGGAAAGGAAGTAAACCGTCTGCACCCTTACCTGCTAAAGCCGTAGTAATACCCGTGTAAGCGTTTTGGGTGGCCTCTGCAATACTTAGAGCCTTAGATATCTTGAACTGACGTTGTGCGCTTGCTTCTGAATCTCCAGCGAAAGCCTCTGTTAATGAACTCAAAGCACCTAATGTACTTTCTGTTAGTGCTAGTTTAGCGTCACTTAGTTCTTTTTCTTTCGCTAATTCTTCTGCATCTTGTGTGGCTTTTTGTTCGTCGGCCTTTTGTTTCAGCTCCGCTTCTCTGTTCGCTTTGATTTGCGCGTAGTAGTCTCTTACTTGTTGCTTTTCTTCCTCGGTAGCCTTTAGTAGGTCTAATTCAGTCAATGCGTTTTTCTCTGCTAGCTTTAATCTTTCGGCTTCAACCTCTTGTTCGTTGGTGTTTGCTTCTAACCTTAAATCTGTTAACTGCTGTAGGATGGTTCTTTTTCTATCAAACTCTTCACGGTCTATCTCTCGTGTCTTCTGTGCGTTCTCTAAATTAACAATGTTAACTTGTTTCTCTGCCTCAATCCTTTGTGCTATCTTATCCGCTAGTTGTGTTTCTAACTCTTCCCTTTCCTCTACACCAGAAGTTATTGCTATCTGTTGTTTGAGAAGGCTTTCCTCTTCTCGTGCCTGGAGAGCGATATTCTCAGCAAGTTGTGCGGATGCTTTTGACTGTCTATCTAACGCCTCTTTACGTTCATCATAAGAACGAGTAGTATCATCTATCTTCTTCTGTTGCTCGTCAATAGTTGCACTTAGTTTAGCATTGTCTACGGTTAACTTTTGTATAAGGTCACGAGTACGGAACTGAGCGTCTGCGTACCTTTGTGCAATATCTAAAGCGTCTTTAGTTTCTTCTACTATCGTGTTAAATCCATCTACAACTGCATCTACTGTATCATTAACTGCGTCTTTAATATCGTCCCAGCTTTCCGCTTGTGCGTTATTTATGTCTGCTATTTCTTGTTGTTGTTCTGCTAGGTCTTGTTGTAGTTTTAACGCCTCTTCTTCGTCCCCCATTAGTTCGTTAAACTTCATACGAACAAACGTAAGTACAGCGCCCATCTGCTTAAAGTTCTTTACTACTTGACCTATTACTATTGTATTGATATCTTGCAAGAAGTCAAAAACGGGTTGTAGCTTTTCCTTTAATTTGTCTAGTGCTTGTTGTGGTTCTGTAAATGCTGAAACAATAAACCCTCCAAGATCAGCAGCAGTCTTTGTTAGCTTGCTAAAAATAACACTTAAGAACTCTGTAGCTATCTTTAGTTTTTTAGCTCCCTCTTCTGTAGACTGAAAATATGAAACAAGCGAACCAATAGCCACAACTAAAGCTCCTACCCCTGTAGAAATTACAGCAGCCCGAAATAGTTTCATTCCTTTAGTAGCGTTTCTTATAGCTCCTACCCCTGCCTTAAAGCCATTTATTAAACCTCCAGAAGCGGATGAGACTACATCTCCAAGCTCAGAGAATGATTTCCCTGCGTCGTCTGTTGTGGTTTTTACGTCTGCAATAGATTCATTAAGGTCTTCAACGTTCTTTGTTGCCTCTCCTGTATCTACATCTATCTCTACTACTACTTTGTTAGCCATAACACCAATGAGGTTAGAATAGTTCCATACCCTACTAAATAGACTATAGTGAGAAGAATATCGGCAAACCTAACCCACTTGGGCATGGTGTTGTATTTTACTTTTTGGTGTACTAGAACCTCAATAGATGAAAGTATCTCGTTGTTTATTTTCATAAAATAAAGATACGAATTTGGAGGTTTAGAAAAAAATAGTATCTTAGTGCTAAGAGTAACATTTTGGTTAAGCATAAGAGGGGTGTTCTAAACGTAGAAGCCCCTTTTTTAATGCCTAGTCATAGTGTACTCTATTCTACAAACTACATTAACGTTATTAGATAAAGCACTACCAGACTTTGTTAACTGGATCCTATGCTGTGTTGCATCCGTTGTATTATCTATGTTAGGGGTGTAGTGACCAGAGCCAGCAGTACCCACGTCTTTAATAATTACAGGAGTAATAAACGAAGTTCCTGACCCGTCTTTAGTTATTACCGTGCTCGCGCTTAGATTATGTTCTGATATGATCCTAGATGTAGCAGAGTTCCACTCACTTAAACAGTAGTTCATATCTATCGCCAAAGTAGAGTTGTTAGGAATATCCAAGTACGGGAACAAAGTAACCGTTCCACTCATAGCACCCGTATAACCTAAAAGAATAACACCGCTTTGTTTATCTCCTTGTACCGATATCTTCGCCCCTCCTAAATGAAAACCAGACTGCCACGCTTTAACATCTTGCCCAAAGGCTTGAAAGATACCTATCGCGTCTTCTGCTGAGTTGTTAGCTCCTACCATAGCAGAGTAGAAGTTCTCTAGCCCTGTAGAGTTATTCTCTCCTACCGTTAAGCCATTAGTAGAACCTATGCCTACACTATTAACCCCAAAAGATAGATTACGTGTATTTGCCCCCTGTAGCGCGTTGGGTGAAGTGGCTATTCTCTCAATGAATCCCCCCGACTGTTCGACGTAACATCTTGAATTACCTAAATTCCAAACATACCCCCAATACTCACAGCATTCTTGTGACCCAAAAGAAGTAGCACCAGCGGAGTCTAAGAACTGTACAAGGCCACCTATCAAAATAGTGTCAGGTATGTACTCACACGCTCTAGGAGTGTCTAGTATTTTAATCAATTCAACCTGCGTAAGCTCATCTAGGTTGGGTTGGAACTGGTTCACCTTTAATACCCTCCAGTATGAATCCTTAATGAAGATTAAATCATCAAACCCTAACGAATAGTAAGTAACTAAATCCAGATTGAAGAAAGCTGTCATCTTTCTAGCCTCTACAGAATACAGTTCGTTCACATAGTCCCTCCAATATTTGTTATAAAGGTTGTTGTTAGGGTTTCCTTCTATGTTATGAAGTGGGGTTTCCCCTCCGTAGTTCAAGTCTTCCCCGTCTATAGTTGCTACAGGGTTAGAGTAGTGGCCGAAATAAGGGTAAGAGGTTAGCGTTACGTTAGAGTCTGTATCATCGTTTCTAGCTATTAAATTAACCGAATCAATTAACCCGCCCCAGTACACTACTTTACATTTAGGATCTGTTATTACCTGCCCGTTCTCATCAAAGGCTTTATATATGGTTACGCTTGAGCCGTTAATGTAAGAGCAAGGGTAAGCCCCGAAAGGGTTTTTAATAGTTTCCTTCCCTGTGGCGAAATCATTCTCTGTATCTTCTATTAGATACCTACCATAGATTCTATTAGCGTTATCTTTGTAGAACTGATTAGCTATATCTTTATCTTCTGAGTAAGTCCATTCGTACTCTCTTTTCTGGATAGAGGTAGTAGGTTCTATCTTAACGCTCTTATCGTAGTCTATTAGGCTAGTCCAGTCTAAGGTATCACCCGTTCCTTTGTAGTCTTGGAATGGTTCTATAAGTATCTTAGTAGAATCGTTCTCATCTGGTACGAATACAAGATTGAACATCTTTTGAATACCTGAAAGATAGTCTTTCTGTTTAATGTCTGGAGCGTTAGCCTCTGTATCTACGTCTACTCCCTCGTAAGGGTCTGAGTTCTCTACCATTCTCCAACCTGTACCGTCTAGTTCATCGGGTGTAGCTGTTGAATTGAAAGTAATATTAGGCGTATCTCCTTGATTATCTTCGTAGGTCATAACCCCAAACCTTAACTCATCTCCTTGTTCTAGGTCAAAACCAAAAGTAAAAGACTGCGAAAAACTATCTCCAGACTCTATAGCGATAGCATTAGAAAGATATGCGGTACCTCCGTTCTTTGTTACTCGCACTCTTATGGTATCTGTATCTGAATCGTTATTAGTACCACTTACCCAAGACCTAAAACCAAAGTTACCAGAGTAAGGAGCTGTCCAGTAATCATCTGCTCCTATTGTGTAATCATTGCCATTATCAAAGAAGTTACCAGAATCCGAAAGGTTAGCGAACTGATGGAAGCCAACTGTAGTTACTGTCTCGTCTGTTGAAAGTCCTACGTTAAATTCTACTCCGCTAGTCTCATCTACTGAAATAGGAAATATCTTTCCGTTAAATAGTGGAATGTAGAGTAATTGACCGTAAGCAGAGTCCAAGAAAGCACTAGAACGAGTGAAGCCCGAATCCGAAAGTATAGCATCCACTAAAGCACTAACACGAATGTAAGGAGTCCAGTCACCAGCGTAGATAGGGAATGAATTATTGATAGGTCTACCCGTACCATCTAAAGCCCAGTTCCTACCTTTATCTATTAAGCCGTAGCGAATATTTCCAGAAAGTAACCCACCGCTCCAAGAAGCGAGAACATTAGGGTAAGTAAGTTCGTGATCGTAGGAAGATAGGTCTAGCTCGTCTAGCTTCTTGTCTCCTATAGACCTAAATACGTTAGCAGTCTCACCGAAAAAAACTATCTCGTACTCTGGGAATCCTTTCTTCTCTATGTAACAAGCAACAAACTGAACATACCCACTTAATACCGTTAGTGTGTTTGCTTCTAGTTCTGCTTTTAGTTTTCTCTTAGGGTTAAAATCACCTTGTGAATTTACATCTTCGAAGTTATCAAATACTGCTTGGTTATTCTCCGTTGCTGGTATTCTAAACGTCTGAGTAAAAGAACCACTAGGAGCGTTAACACTTAGTATATCTTGGAACTGCTTAGTAAGGTTTATAGGGTCATTAGAATACAACTCTAAATAGAATTGAGTATCTGAGCTATCCCATACTCTTAGGTTTATTCTCATCCCTCTAAACTTTGTGCTAGTGTTACTTTTACTTGGAAGTCGTAGAGCTTATTAGTTCTATCTCTGTAGAAGTTAGTAGAGTTAGTGTCTACTATTACAGGTAATACATCACCTTCAGGTGTTATAAGCTGTACTTGACGCGCTTTAATAATCTCTTTGAGGTGTTTACTTAACTCTTCATCTATCTTGCCACTAGATAGCGTCCATGAGCGTTTAGGAATTACCTGATAGTTCTTTGTTCCTGCGTCGAATGGGTACAACATAAAGTCATTACCCCCGTAAGTACCTACGTTAGTGTTATATTGCTTCTTTGACGCGCTCTCTTCGTGCATGGTCTGAGGCTTGAAGGTGAAGTAATCCCAGAACCCTACTCCGTTAGTCCACGCTAATTGATATAGTTCGTTCTTATTGCCTGTACAGTCCTTATAAAAAGCCCACTTAAAGTTAGCCACGTTTGAATCTGCTTGTATCAACTGTATAGTGTAATACTCCCACGCTAAAGCGTTGGTGAATGTACCTATGAAAGAACCGTTATTGCTTAACGCGCCCCAATGCATAGGAGAGCATAGAACTTTACCGTCTGAAGTGGTGGCGTTTAAGGCTTGCCCATTGTTGGCTACATCAGTAGCGTCATAAGTCCATGCTTGTAATGATGTTCCTTCGGAATTGAACCACTCGTATTTAAGCTCTGAGGTGTCGTTGTTTACATAAAGATCATCATGTATCCAAGCTATACAGCCTAAATCCGTTTCTCTAGTCGGTACTGCAATAGAAGCCCCCGCAAGGTTTCTAAAGTATTCGTTGTTTTTAGTCTGCTTGTAGGTATCTACTTGTATCTTAGATAAAAACCCTTTTTCAATCTCTACTGGAGAAGTGTAGTTACATGAATAAGGAACTAAGTCTTGTGATTGTATCCCCGCTGAGTGGAAAGAATCCTTATAGTCTTGATGTCCGTTAATAACCAACATCTCGTGGTTATCTAGGTCGGGAAATTCCGTCAGTGTTCCTGACACTTCGTAAACCTCACCTACCTTAACCTCGTATATCTTTTGACCTCCCTCGCATTTATTGAATGGGAAAGTCGAATACACGCCTTCGTGAATAGATGAGTTATCCCCCGCTGTTTCTAACACGGGGGCTTTTAGTCTTTCCTTTACAATAGGTGAAAGGTCAAACATACACCTACCAGAAGGGTTAGGGCTTATGTAGGACTTGAATATCTCTACACCGTCTTCTTCTAC
>UEXM01000104.1_pt1 | contig 24818 bp, 59 predicted proteins | sample 1796661 | NCBI WGS metagenome assembly UEXM01 (sample SAMEA4772469, study PRJEB27181) | metagenome | reverse complement strand
TTGTATATCTGGCATTTTTATTCCTATGGGAAATTTAGGCGCGCAAATTCGCCAAACAATTCTTTTGCCTTCGCGTCATAGGCTCTTGCTGCTTCTTCAGGGGTGTTGTGGTTGCCTAGGTGAATTTGTTTGTAATTGTGTCTAATGTAAGCACGCCATTTACTACAATTAGATGCTTTGGCGACACCTTTATATCCCGATGAGTTGCCTTTATTTTGCTTTTGGTTTGCTTGATTTTGTTGTTTTGTGCAAAATCGCAAGTTTTTTCTTCTATTGTCCAATCCGTTTCCATTAATGTGATCTATCATTGAACCTTTCGGTGCTTTAAGGACAAGCCTGTGTAATGTGTGGTATTTCCCGGTACTTGTTCGGGCATACAAGGTGTTGTGTGTGTATCCTCGGTGAAGATACCATTTGTGTTTAGAAACTTCGTCCCAATCTTGGTCATCTATTAAGATTTTGTGCTTTCCATGTGTTGGGCTTTCAATCACTAATTCTGGCATTTTTTACTCGGGGGATTTTTGGATTAAGCGTTGCTTTTCACAAAACTCGTATAGTTTTTTAAGAGATGCGTGGGGCATACTGCCTTTCCTCTTCTTTGTTTTCCAACGCTTCAGCAGCCTGGAGACGTTGGCTTCGGAGCACCCAAGGAACTCACCGATCTCGCGCTGTGAGATGCCAAGTTCGTGCATCCCCACCGCTGTGCGGAGTAGTTCGTAGTTGGTCGGGTGGAGGGCAAGCTTACCCTCGGCGTCATTCTCGAAGCCAAATGGTGGTCTCCCAAGCCTCTGTCCTCTTGCTTTTGCTCGTTCTATTCCTTCTTTCGTCAATTCACCAATATTTTTTCTCTTCATACCATGTGCTTTGCCGTGGCATTCACTACACAAGGGTATTACGAACTTGCCTCCCATGCTGATTGGGATTGGGTGATGCAATTCGATTCCATTTGTAGAGCCACATTCCGCACACACGTCGGGATTAGTAATTGGTATGAATTTGTATTTTGGCATTTTTTACTCGGGGGATTTTTGGGGGTAGTCCATTATCTCTGATTTTTTTTGGCGGTACTGAGCGTGTATTAGGGACACAACCCTCCGCAGTCGCCCATAGGGGACATACCCTCCGGGGGGGGAGGGGGGGGCACCCATAATATAACCTGTTTCGCGTTCGCTGTCAAGTGTCAAACTTCTGTCAATGCCGACTGACGATGTCCACCATGATGCGGTCGAGCCCCGCTGAAGTGACAGGCAAGAGGAGGTAGCGGGCGAGCGCACCGGGAAGGTCCTCACGAGCGGCGCTGGCGTCCCGCTGGAGGCGTCGGGATTCTTCGGCAGTGTCAGGGGTGCCCACTGCTGCCAGGAGGGCTGCACGGGGCTCACAGGCGATGTCTGCGGCAAGGTTGGCGATGCGCAAGGCAGCTACCGTGGTGCGGGTAGGAACGCGAGCACCGAAGCGGTTAGCAACAGAGCGGATCGTGTTATTGTCGGAGAATCGCTGGGCATTCTCTCGGGCTTCCAGGGCGTCAGCTTGTGCAAGCAGAGCAGGGGACATGGTGGGCACCTCAGTGCTGTGGGGGATGCAGATAGCCATCGCAAGCAGGGCAACGATGCAGAGGATGGCGAAGATGGTCAGCATGCAGAACATATAACCGGTGGCAGGTGACAAGGCAAACGATTTCTGAAGAAAGTTTTTAGTTCCCCCAAGGGCGACCCTTATTCGATCCGCTATTCATGGGGGTTCTCAAAATGGGCTATTTTCGCTCTTTGAGCACTTTGCGGTACACCGAGCATTGATCTCGGTACTTGCCTGCCCGGCAAGCGTTGCCAGCAAGTGGCATGGCGCGGTCAAGGGCGTCCATTGCGAAAGCAGTGTCGATCGCATCTTTAAGGGCACACCGAAGAGTGAAAGTATCCATCTGACGTGCAATCTTCTCTGTTCCAGTCCAGTCGAACATGGTAGCTCCTTGGTACTCTGAGAGTATAACACGGGGTTTGATGGAGGTCAAGAAAACAGGTCAGATTTGTCGAGAATGCGCTGGTGGTGCATGTCTCTGATACACAGCACTACCGCCGCACCTTTAACGCACCACTATTGCACCGCTATGCACTAAGGGTATCTTCTGCCATATAAACAAAAGAAGCCCTTAACACTACCGCTCAAAGACGGGTTCTTTCCATGCTGCCATAAAGGCAAGGGCAAAGCAGGCATACCACGTAAGAAGTAGGATCGTTGCGGACATGGTATCTATCCTCTCTCTACAGGGAGAAGGCAAGAGCGTGAATCTGAAGGCGGTTCGGCTTCTCGCCCTTGCGGTCCATGAGTAGAGCCCCATCCACAAGCACCATCCACGTATCATCACCAGCGGTAGGCTCGATGATGCTGAAGGTACGACCTGCGAAGTTCCATGTTTCAATCATTGGGGCTCCTTGGTTACACTATACCCTTATGGTCTCAGCTTCTAACTGTCAAGGGTATTTCTTTTTTTTTGGGTTCTCGGGAGGAGGGCTTCTTAGCCCTTGCTGATCTGTTCGTTCGCCGTCATGGCAGGCTGGACGTGTTGAAAGATGAAGTGCAGAGCCTCGCCCACGGTATCGCACCACTTTTCGTTGGGTTCGCCGTTCACCTCGCACCCACCCCACCACCGGATCTTGTCTTCGCCATTGTATGCAACACTCAGCGTCCACTCGCCAAAGTTGGGAGCATCGACATCATCATACCCGAAGACGTGGCTGGTGGCTTTCTGATCGTGCCAGTCTTCACACCCACCGACCGACGACCATTCCCAGCCACGGAAAAGCTGGCGAACAAAGTCGAGCGCCCGATCATCCCCCGAAGCGGTGGTGGTGCTGGCGCGGAAGGCTTCAAGGGCACGGCTGTTCAGGTAGTTGATCGCGGTGGTCATTGTCGTTCTCCGGTTGGGATGGTGTCGGCGGGCTCTCCGTCCGACACACTACACTTATGGGATCAGGGTTTGTCTGTCAACAACTTTTTTGATCTTTCTCGATCAGAGCCACAGCGGTCGTTCAACGGGAAGGCTCGCACGGAGCCCGTCCTTGTAGCCACGCCGGAACATGCGATCGGGGATGGCGTGGAACTCGGCAGGGGTCAGGAGGTCTTCGGTAGCCAGCCCTCTCCGGTAGCCAGCCTCCCAGGCGGCTGCGTTGGCAGGGTCAAGGCGTTCAGCGATGCGGGCACGGGTTTCAGCGAGAGAGCGACGGGGCATGGTATCTCCTTGGGACACAAACAGTATAGCCCGGCAGGGCTTGGCTGTCGAGGACTTTTCTGATCTTTTCTTCTATTCTGCGACCATCGCGCGGTGCTCAGGGTAGAATGCCACAGCCCAGGTGCCGTCCATTCGCTCCAGCAGGAAGCCATCGATCGCATCTGCGACGATGCCGGCTTCAAGCTCAGAAGCCCAGGTCATCTCGGTGCCGTCGGTAGTCATCGTTTCAAAGTCTCTGAACATTGCATCTCCTTGGTACACTATACACTTATGGGATCAGGGTTTGTCTGTCAAGGGGTTTTTTTTGATCTTTCTCGGAAGGAAGCTCAGGAGACCTCGAAAACCTTTTGACGCTCCATTCAAACGCAGGCAGCGCCTCGCGAGCCTGGGCGCAATGGATCTCAGCATAGGAGCGAGATACATACACGTCCCGCATATGCGGCCATGGTTTGTAGGCTTCGGGGTCCATACGCATACGGAGGCGCACAACTTCTGGTGTCAGAAGACGCCAGCCAGTGAAGTTCCCCTCCTTGACGGCGATCCAGTCGTTGCCGATGGCGTCGGTTGCGGTGATAGCGTAGAGAGTGGCGAGCATCGGTTCTCCTTGGTACACCATACACTTATGGTCTCAGCGAGTTCCTGTCAAGGGTTTTTTTGAGCTTTCTACGATTCGTCCTCCATCGCGCAAACCTCGAAACAGTCGGCAACGGCGGAAACGAAGTCATCGTCAGGGCTTTCGCTGTCATCGAAGAGACCGCAGAAAAGCTGTGCGGTCAGCCGGTTGAGTTGTTCCGTGGCTTCCAGTACGGCAGCCGGATCGGTGCCTTCGGGAAAGGTGAGCTTTGCGAAAGGCTCGGCGGCTGGGGTAGTCTGGTCGCTTGTTGGTTCTGACATCGTATGATCTCCGGTGTCGAATGGTGCCCCGAAGGGGCGAGGGTAGAGATTGTCTGTTTGCGGAATCGAACCGCCAAAGCTGCGCTGCTTACCTGAGCACCACATCTTGCACCGGAATCGAACCGGTCAGGACGAGTCCTTACAGCTGCACCAAGCCCAGACATAAGGTAGCACACTATAAACCGGTGTGCCAGCGGTCATTGGTTACCTTGGGTATCGGCTGTCCAATGTTGTGAAAGTGTTAAGTCAACACCTAAGACACGAGCGAAGTTCTAAGGGGCGCTCGCACCATCCATATAATCTCGACCTTTCATATCGCGGACCTCGATGGTCAGTTACTTTTACCGGGGCTATCTGTTGACCTTGAATCAGTCTTGTCAGCCTACCCGGCTTGATGGCGGTTTGTGCAGGGGGTTTGTTCCTGCTGTTCCCTATGTCTCTCGTTCCATGCTTACCCCTTATCGGGTTTCCCTCTCGTCGTCAAGGGACTTTGTGATCTTCTTAAAGTTGGTGTCGCCTACTTGCGGCGAACGAGCCAGTAGCGGCGGGAGATTGTGCGACCGAAGAGCATCCGTCTCACTCCTACAATGTAGCTGGTTAGGGAGGGTGATGCCACCCCGAGTCGTTCGGGATGACATCTGTTGACAATCAGACGCGGAACATCGTGATCGTGCCGGTGGTGGAGCCGTCGAGAGAGGCGACCTCCACGGACTTTCCGTCGTCAGCGCCCCGGAAGGCACGCTTGACCTCGGCAGCACTGGCGGGTTCTCCAGCAAGGAGCATGATGGGAGGGTCAGCCTTCGCAGCCTGTGCCTGGGCGGCGACTTCGGCATCGAGCGCCTTCAACGCGGTGGTAGCTTCATCAATGGAAACTTCTCCGGTGGAGACCTGACCGAAGAGAGCTACCCGACGGGCTTCTACGTCGATAGGCTCGACGGTTGCGGGAGCTTCGCCACCCATGGCAGCCACAGCGGCAGCGATCAAGCGGTTGGCGTTCTTATCGGCTGCCATGGGTGCGATGGTGCCGGCGATGTTGAGAATGAAGATGTTAGCCAAGATGGCCTCCAGAGTGTCAGGGTGGCTCAGTGAGCCGGGTTGGTGTGGTTGGGAGCCTATCTCCCTCTCACATTTACAATATAACCGGTTGAGAGAATCTGTCAAGCGGTTAGATTGTTTTTCTCGGAAGTTTGTTTGTGAGGCTGTTAGTGGCTCGCCTCTCTCCGTCTCACCCTTACAGTATTACACGGTGTGGGGTGGGTTGCAACAACTTTTTTGTCTCGAAATGTCACAGGGTTGCGGAAAGTTCCTTGACCATCGCTTCTGCGGTGGAGAGCAAGACAGTATCGCAGACCCAGGAGACGGAGCCGCCTTTGTGAGTGCTGAAGACGCGCCCTCCGGTGTGGACAGCGATGGCAGCGTAACCCGTTGCGGGTGGTGCCTGCGCGTTGCTACGGGTGTCGATCTTGATGTCGCCATGAAGGGAATAGCGGTAGCGGCGGGTGTCGTTCTTCTTTTTCAAGGTCTCTCCGGTGGAGCGGGGGAGTGTATCTCCCTCTCACCCCTATAATGTAATCGGTTGAGAGAATCTGTCAAGCGGTTAGATTGTTTTTGTTGTCTCGGAATGTCACAGGTTACTATCGAATGAAGAAGTAGGCAAGAGCAAACATGAAGCCCACTGAAGACCACGCGATAGCGTCGATGATGAAAGCGGTCACGAGGATTTGTCGGCGGGACATGTTCTCTCCTTGGTACACTCTAAGTATACCCCGGCGATCTCAGAGGGGCTACTACTTTTTTGTCTCGGAATGTCAGAGTCCAAACTCAGCGCGGGCGTCTTCGAGAAGCACTGCCATCTCTTCAAGATGCTCGTCAACGATGGCGAAAGCGTCCGCGTGGGAGCAGCAATCGGTAGAGATTACCTCAAGTACAGGCTCAGGTCCGTCTTCCCACAAGCGGGTAACAACGCCCTGACCATGACCCCCGATCTTCTTGTGAAAGTAGAACGCGGCGTGATGTGAGTCCACGTACTTGCCATTTGGGGAATGTCCGATGAGAATCCGCTTGCAGGTCGGTGTGGCGGCGTCATAACGAGTAGGGAGGTCAATCATTGTGGTTCTCCTTGGTACACACTACAGGTATCGCGACAGGGGTTCCCTGTCAAGGATGTTTGTGATCTTTTTTTTGTGCGTTTTCAGATCGCAATGTCTCCGGGTTTGCTACGGAAGGAACAAGGCAAGGAAGCGAAGTAAGGAGCAGAGCAGAGTCGTTGACGAAAGCCGCTCCAGCTATGAACGCTTTAGCTTCTTCGTAGGTTGAAGTAATGAAAACAACTTCACCATTGTTCTCGGGGCAATCAGAATCACTTTCAACGATAACTTTAAACATTTTATACTTCCGGGGTCATGCGATGTGCCGAGCGATGCGGTCTGCGGTGGTGTGGTCCCACTCAGTGATGTCGGAGTCGGAGGGTTCACCTCGCTCCCACTGCTGACGCTGGCTGGACCACATGGTGACCGTGCGGTCGTGGTGAAGCACGAGGGCGCAGGTTCCGTCTCGGTCGGCTTTGCTGGGGCGGTCGGTGCGGGTCATGCTCTCTCTCCTTGGTTCTCCAACAATCTATGCTGGGGATCTCGGTTTGTCGAACGGTTTTTGGTCACAGAATGTCACGCTGCGTCAGCTTTGACTTTCGCCCACTTTAGGGTGTCAGCCCATTTAGGATATCTTGGGCTCAGAGCAACCCAAGGGATCTGATCTTCGGAGAAGGTTGCACATTCAAACCAACCGACCTTCTTAAAGTTGGTGGTAAACTTTGCATCCTCAAGATTTGCAGCGTCAAGGTTTGCACCATAAAGGGCTACATCCATAAGATTGGCACCTTGAAGATTGGCACCCCAAAGGTTTGCACCCTCAAGGCTTGCACCCTCAAGGCTTGCACCCTCAAGGTTTGCACCCTCAAGGTTTGCACCCTCAAGGCTTGCACCCTCAAGGTTTGCACCCACAAGGTTTGCACCCCGAAGGTAGGCACCCCAAAGGTTTGCACCCTCAAGGCTTGCACCCTCAAGGCTTGCACCCTCAAGGTTTGCACCCTCAAGGTTTGCACCCTCAAGGCTTGCACCCTCAAGGTTTGCACCCACAAGGTTTGCACCCCGAAGGTAGGCACCCGTAAGGTTTGCAAGCCGAAGGTTTGCATCCTGAAGGTTTGCATCCTGAAGGTAGGCACCCTGAAGGTTTGCACGACTGCCTTTCTCGCAGTCGTCGCTTTCAAGCCACAGTTTGTGGTCTTCCAGAATAGCTTTCAGTTCAGATTGCTTCATGGTTTCCTCGCTGGCACCACTAAGTATACCCCGGCGATCTCAGAAGCGCCACTGCTTTTTTGTCTCGGAATGTCTCAGAGTCCAATCTGCCCACGTTGTCTCAATGGGGGAAGTTGTCTCGATGGGTGAAAGAACAATGATGGGCTCACTTGGGGGCTCTCCCATCCATTCGATCCAGGCGTCTACGATGTCACGTAACTCATCGACCTCCGCATGTGCGGCGGCTTCTGCTTCTTGGCGCTTTGTCTCGCGGTAGTCGGAAAGGGAAACAAGCTCACCCATTGGAAACCTCCTCAGAATCGTGAATCGATGAAAAGCTCGATGAAAAGCTCAGGAAGCATGATCGTGTGCGCTTCGCGCTTGGCCATGCCGACGTGCTTGCTGGTGGTGACCGAGTGGAAGCCGCCACCGGGTGAAGTGAAATCACCGACCACAACGCCCTCAGACGTACGCTGAGCGATCTTCAGGTTGTACGACCAGAGCGAGCACCCGTCTGTGCGGAGGTTGCCAGCAGCGGCGGGTTTGCCCCATGCAAAGGAACGGATCACGTCTTGATTTTTCATCTTCTCTCCTTGGTACTCTTGTAATGTAACCGGTTGAGACGATTTGTCCAGTCACCAAATGTCACAGGACTGGTCAAGGCAGGTGCCACAGTCGTCGTGCTCGGTGACACGTCCGCAGGCGCCGCAGTGCTGGTAGCAGTAGCCTTCGTCGTTGGCTCCGCTGTCCTGCTCCCAGACAGGGACGGTCTCCCAAACCTCGATCCTGTGGGTGGGGCGTGTGCGAACCTCGTACTCGATCTCTTCGCGGGTCATGTAGTCGGGGTCTCTTTCTCGCTGCGGCATGTTGCCTCCTTCGTTCTTCTACAATGTAACCTGTCCCGTCAGAAAGTCAAGTCATCAAATGTCACGGACGGGGAAAGGGCATGATCACACCAGCTTTGATCAAGCGGGTAGCTTCGCGACCGAACCAGCCTTGTAGGGACCATGCAAGTCCGGTGTCAACGATCATCTGCCATGCTTCTTGCATCTGGTCGGTGTCGCCTTCATAGACGCCCTCGGCAATCATCACGGCAATCATCACAGCATCGTAGATTGTCATCTTCTTGCCTTCTTTCACAGTGACCATCCAAAATGGCTGAAAATGACGGCAAGGACATAGCAGAGCGTAAAGCCCACGCCGCAAAATGTGGTAACTTTCAGTTGAAAGTCGAGATCTTGGGTGTTTCTCATGCCTCGGCTGGTTCCTGACCAGCACAGAACACGAGCAAGATCGCCTTGCTGGCGAGAGGGTCCAGCTTCATCGTACCGGCAGTCACCAGGGCGGCGACGATCCGATCAAGGGAGAGGGAAGAACGGTCAAATGCAGTGTCGAGTTCTGGCATGTTGCCTCCTTGGTACTCTTGTAATGTATCACGTTGAGCGGATTTGTCCAGTCACGAAATGTCACACAATGCGACCGCCGTCGTCAGGATCGACCATCAAAAACGAGATCGTATCGTCTTCACACCAGCCATTCGAGAAGGCGAGACCACGCCCGATCAGGATGATCGTGTCCTCGTCCAGTGTGGAAGGCACCGAAAACCGGTGACACGAGAAGTTCAGATCGACAGTGTTACCGATTGCTCGTGCTTCTGCTGCGATGTGGAGGTCATTGGCTGAATCAAAATCATCGGTCGAGCCGATGACGAAGACGAAGTGGGCGACGGTGGGCATGTTCTCTCCTTACTCCTGTAATGTAACCTGTCAGGTCACAAAGTCAAGTCACCAAATGTCACGGGGGTGTTATACACCTTTTTTTATTGAAAAGTGCTCCAAAGCCCTTTTGTTGTAGTCACCATAACCAGAAACCAGAAGTTCTGCTGGATCTACCCAAATAACCTCGCCCTCGTGGGAATGGGTGGGTTTCCCTTCTGATACGATATGTCCCACAAAACAGGCTACCATCTTTTTTCCTTTTGGATCGAAGCCGGTGAACGGCACCTGTTCGGAAGGGATTGCGACTTCGTATCCTGTTTCCTCAAAACATTCTCGAATAGCCGTTTCTCTGGTTGATTCGCCTTCCTCCACCATTCCGCAAGGTAGCCCAATCTGTCCATCTTTCTTGCGAAGAAAAGCCAAGATTTTTGAATCAAGCAAAACAATGACCGCTGCTGCAACGGGATCACCAATGTTTTCTTGCATAGTATCTCCTTCTTTATTCTACTGAAACCCATTTCATGGTTTCCGGGGTAAGAACCTCGGTGGTCCAGCCGCCCATACCGCGAGGCTCTGGTGACATGTGGTATTGCTGCCTGAGGAGGTATTTCGTGCCCGGAATCTCCACAATATCCGCACCGAATCTTTCGTGGCAGAGCCGCTCACGTCGTTGCCCATATTCTTCAGCCACCCGGATCAAGATAGGGTCGTGCCGCACGATCTTGTAGTGGTCAAATGCAGGCTGTCCAGCTTCCTCAGCATACTTGTTGTAGAGTTCTCGTGCCCCATCAACGAAGTTGCAGGAGCTAACCAACACTTTTGCTTTCTTGTTCATATTCTCTCTTTGGTTCTCTTGTAATGTAACCTGTCAGGTCAGTTTGTCCAGTCACCAAATGTCACAGCCCTGCTGCGTGAATGAGGTCCAAAATCGCTGCCATACAGAAAGCAACGTAAAAGGCGAGCGCGCCCAAAATGGCACAAATGCCGTCGATGATGATTTCTTTTTTGTTCATTCTGACACCTTTTCAAAAGCAGATGTATAGGGGTGTTTTACCACCTTTCCCGGCTTTACGCAGTAATCCCATGTGCGGGGCTGGTATTTGCCAACTTTGATCCAGAGGACGCAAATGCACCCGGCTCGTTCTTCCATATCCATAAAGGCGTCTCCGACGCTCCATCGCTTTGGGTGTCGAACCTCGACAACGTGTGCCAAACTGGTCTCTTTTGCGCCTCCTACATTGTAGCAGACAAGATCACCGGGCTGCAAAGTTACTCGTTTTGTCATTCTGGCACCTTTTCGAGATCGTATTTCAACAGGACGTGTTTGTCGGTCCCTTGGACTATCTCACACCAACTTCGACGCCAGCCCCGTATGTCTACAACTAACCAAACGCCTTTCTGGTTAAAACCGCCGTGCCCTTCTGGAATATCGATTCTCACAAGATCACCAACTTTGATGGGCTTTGTCATTCTCGCACCTTTCCTCGGCAGGCTCGCTTGTTGGCTTCTTTCTTACGGTCCTTGTGGCGACCAGCACCAGAGGTTTGAAAACCAGCGACAGCGACAAGGTTGCGCCTTTTCGGCTTCTTGGTGTTTTTGCGTTTTGCCATCGCTGGTCTCCTTTTGACTAAGTAGTCAGCAGACTCGGTACTCTTGTAATGTATCACGTCGGGGCGATTTGTCCAGTCACGAAATGTCTCAGAATCCGACCTTGCGCGCCACTGGCTCATTCTCGCCGGGCAGTGCCTTGATTCCTGCTGGTCCCTTCGTGGGCACAGCAGCGAAGATCACGTCCTGCTGCTGATCCTGCGGTGCTGCCAGTCGGAAGGCTACAGCCTGTGCGGACAGGACAATGATGTCTTTTGCGATGGTCTTGAAAATGGGTCTCATTTTATTCTCCTTCTGAAATGGTGGTAACTGAGTTTTGCCAAACAACTGAAGTTGTTACCTTGGGTTGGTTTGCCAACCATTGTCTTTTTCTCGGCTTCAGCCAACACACCCGAATGGGCTTGCGGGGCTTGTAGGTAAGAATCTCGGTCACAATACCTTTGCCCCATTTATGGGATGATACGAGTGTTCCTACCTTCATCCTGCTGGCTCCGACAAAATGGTAAGTTCTTTTTCGTAGATCTTCAACCTCGTCAACTTTCCGCCACCCTTCATGGTCTTGGGTCTGTTCCATAGGACGAGCACACCGGGGGGAAAAGCATCGGCGGTCCATAACTTTTCAAGAACCAGACCTTTACCCCATTCTGGATGGTGGACAAGTGTTCCTTCTTTCATTGTTCTGCTCTCTCCTTACTCCTGTAATGTAACCGACCGGGGCGACCTGCGCCACCCCGATCCTGTCACGCCTTGTCTCAGAATGTCACAACGCTGTCAGGGTGGAGCCTCGGAAAACGGCAGGGTTGCTTGATGGGATCATTGAAGGCTTCGATCAAATGCTTCACAAGTGGAAGTGCCTGATCCAAGTTTTCAAAATGAATGTGGATGGGCTCCTGCTGTGCCTGCCGGATCTGGGGAATCGGCACCCACTCCACCTGAAAGGGATCAGGTAGCCCCTGAATAGAAGCAGGGGTCAGGTAGGCGGCGTTGATTGTGATCATCTTCTCTCCTTACTCCTGTAATGTAACCGACCGGGGCGAGTCTGTCAAGCGTCAACCGCTGCGATCTTTGTCACGGAATGTCACAGCACCTTGTTGGACTTTTTTATGTTTTCTATTGCTTCCAAAGGTTGGAGGTTTTCCAACGCCCAACACTTCTGGAAGTTTTCTTCTTCTAATGAAGAGTAGGGTAAAAGTGATTGCGGGTAAATGTGGTCAACGTGCCAGTATTCTCCATAGTTGTCCCAGTTCATCTTTTCGTCAAACTGGCGCTCAAGGTGCTCTACGAGGTCTTGTGGGCTGTATGGGAGCGCAGAAAAAGTTGAGCCACCTTTGGTGCTGCCTTGCTTTTTGAGGGCATTACAGACTGCTGTGGAGACGACACAACGGAGCCTAAACGCTGGGTCTGTTTGTCTTTTTCTTCTTTGATAAGCAGCAGCCGTTTTTTTGTAGGCTTTTCTTCTTATCTTTCTCTTTGCTTTGTATTGTTCTGTTGATTGGTATGATAAGATCTTTTCTTTGTTTTGCTGATAGTAGGATTTATCCCTTTTGGCAATCTTTTCTTTGTTTTGCTGATAGTAGGCTTTTTTCTTCTTTGCTATCAGTTCTTTGTTCTTTTCTCTGTATTCCTTCGCATAAACCAAGATCTCTTGTTTTATTCTTTTGGGCTTCTTTGGTTTCTTGTCATACTTTGCCCTTCTCTTGGCATTCTGGCAAGGCTTACAAAACGAAACCCAAGGGTTCTGTCCCTTTTCTGCTCGGCTCTTGCGCCATCCGTAGTTTTCTTTTGTGAGGTCTTTGTCTGCCCCACAAACAGAACAAGTTTTCTTTTCCATCTTTGTCTCCTGTTTAGACTATGAGTAGAAAGGTGGTAATCCCAAAAACAGGTTAGGAAACGGGAGCAAACCGCTGTCCCACCAATCTACTACTAAATAGTCTCCAACAGGAGTTTTTGACTAACTCTTGCGGTCAATCGTCACCACGACCTCGGAAGTGGTGAAGTATGGATTGGCTGTGTATTCGGCGGTTGACATCCACATACGCTGACACTTGCTGGCGATTGGCTTGGGAGCCATCATGTCGGTCAAGATCAGGTGTCCGTCGAAGTTACGCTCGTTGACATACCGAGTCGGCGCACAAAAGTCCGTACCACCATGCAAAACACGCTCAGCCTTGCGGCGCTCACCCTTCTTCCACACATACACCTTATCCTCGGCAACACGGGTATCAAACGGGATGACGGTAAACTCGGCAAACTGTGCGAGGTTGTCCAACTCAGAGTAGAACGCAGCGAGCATCCCATCATCCACAGAACCAGACTGGTCGATGGAAATGGCGATCTTTGCCTGACGACGCACCCGCTTACCGGGATGGATGCGCGGGAATCGCCTATTCAGCTTCCGTGGGGTTGTGCGCTTGTCAGCACGCTGACTTGTGCGCACAAAGTAGCGGAGCATCTTCTTCCAGTCAACTTTGGTAGCCAACCGCTCCTTGATGGTCTTTCGCATAGACGACGACACAGAGCCCCAAGAGCCAGCCTTGTCGGCTTCTTCTGCTGCTTTGCGGATCGCCTCCTTCATACGCTCTTTGGCGATCTCGTTGGCTGCGTCGTTGCCGCCGCCCTCACCGAAGCCGTCGTGAACATCGAAGTCGTCCGCCTCACCAAAAGGAGATCCCTCACCGTTCTTCTCAGATTCTTCCTCCATCTTTTTCAGAGCAGCCAAGTACCACTCGTAAGTCTGGTCAGACGGAAGTTCCGTAAACTTGCCCTCACCGGGCAAACAGCCCTTCATTGGCTCGCCACCTTCACGGATGGGCGGTCCAGGGTCAGCCTCACAGGGCAACTTTCCGCGCATTTCGGAAAGTCCGTTGATTGCGAGGTCCATCGCAATGTTGTCAATGCGCCTGATACCGCCTTCTGGCTTACGAGTCGTCACATGCTCAAAGACAATGTGATAGAACTCGTGCATCAAAACACCCAACTTGTGCTCGTCCTTCAAAGCACCCATGAACTTGGGGTTGTAGAAAAGCTCAAACTGTGCGCTGTCAGGGTTGACACGAACGCCAGCGGTGGGGATGCTGTCGGTGCAGATCTTGTCGATGCGGCGCGAGAGAGCAGCAAAGAAGGGCTCTCTCATCAAGAGTCGCGCTGTATGCATGTTGAGGTCAAAGGGCTTCTTGTTATCAGGCATGGTGCCTCCTTGTTACTCTTGTAATGTAACCTGCTGTGGCGGACCTGTCAACCCTGATCCGCTACGATCTTGTAATGGAATGTCACGCTGCGTCAGCTTTGACTTTCACCCACCTTAGGGTGCCAGCCCATTCAGGATATCTTGGATGCAGAACAACCCAAGGGATCTGATCTTCAGAGAAGGTTGCATGGTCAAACCATCCCACCTTCTTAAAGTTAGTGGTAAACTTTGCATCCACAAGGATTGCACTCTCAAGGTCTGCACCCTGAAGGTTTGCACCCCGAAGGTTTGCAGCGTCAAGGTTTGCAAGCCGAAGGTTTGCAGCGTCAAGGTTTGCATCTTGAAGGTTTGCAAGCCGAAGGTTTGCACCATGAAGGTTTGCACCCTGAAGGTTTGCACCCTCAAGGTTTGCACCCTGAAGGTTTGCACCCTCAAGGTTTGCCCGCTTACCCTGCTTGCCGTCGCTTTGAATCCACAAGTGGTGGTCTTCCAGAACAGCTTTCAGTTCAGATTGCTTCAAGGCTTCCCCCTCTTGATGTAACACGCCCAGCCCCGGTTGTCAAGGCTGGACGGCTACGATCTTGTCAACGAATGTCATCGGGCGTGATGGGGCTCAAGAAAGACCCTTGCCAACAATGTCAATGAATGCTCCCAAAATAGTCAAGGCTGCGAAGGCCACGATAATCAGAAAAACGATTGACATCAAAAAGTTCCAAACTGCCTCATCCCAGCCGAGTTCTATAAGAACAAAACACGGCCAAGAGAAAAACATCAAGAAACACCCCCAAGGAAACAATAGCAACACTTCCATCCAAGACTCATTTCTTCTCAAAGCATCAACAGTGACCCAAGCCCAGCCAAAGAAAGAAACAGCAACATTTAGCCAAAAAAGAATCTCCAACATCATTGAATCCTAAAACGATCTTTGTCAACGAATGTCATCAAACCAACTGTCACCGGGCAGATAATACTCTACTTTCAGTGCTGTATCAACTTGCCACATTTGGCGACCATTTGTAGCAAGTAGTAAAAAGTTCTTGCGGTCGCTTCCTGATGGTCCCGCTCCATACGATTTCTTTCGGCGTCTTTTGATCTCCAACACAATGTAGGGCTTTTTGCTGCCCCTGTGTATAATGAGGTCACCTTCTTTGAGTTTGTCAATCTTGCCCATAACGCCTCACAGCATCGTAACTGAACCGAAATGCTTGTAGGGACTTTACGAACTTTACCTCGTAAATTGTCACATTTCCGGTCGGGGTGTTCGTGGTAAAGATTTCAGTAATCACCCCAAATCCGTGCTTCTCTTGGAAAGCAAGATTACAACGGACAGGGGTAACCAAGTCACCGAGATATAGTCGGCGCTCCATAATCAGGAACCACGAAGGATCTTGACCATGTGCTCAGAAACGCGGGTGCCATCGGAAGCAGTCGCCTTGTGGAGACGGATGGCGTTGGTGCCATTTTCGTCTTCGGCATCACCGATAGCAGACCACAACTTCATGCAGATCTCGGAAGGCATGGAAACGAACCACGTCGCAAGGTTGGTAACTTGCGCATCAGTGAGGGTTTGTGCGAAGGTTTCGGCACCTTGCATCTTCTCCACCATCGCCGCATGGTCGTTGATGCCCCACTTCTCGATCTTGTCGAACTCACCCCGATCAAGAATGTCTTCGACACTGATTTGATATTCGTACTTTTGCACAAAGTCGCGAAGAGACACAGCCGCCTCGAAGCCAACAAAGCCAGTGGCGAGGTTGAGCAGTAGATCGCGGTTCCCGTCCTCTGCGAAGAGAGCAAGGGGCTCCACGGTCTTTGCGAACCGCACCCAGGACCGACGCGACGGGTAGACCTTGTTCGGCTCGTAGTCGTCGGTATGTTCAAGGTGTGCGCGGTTGTGGTTCACGAAGTCCCACAGCACCGGATCGACCTTGGAGGACGCCCACTGGAGCCAGTCTTCAACGGACGGCTCGACATCGAAGACGGTCCACCGGTCAAGCTCGGCAGGGTCCATCTCACCGACTTGGTACTGAGAGCCATGCTCACCGCCGTTGACGGCAGCGACGATCAAGGTTTCAGGGTGCAGATGCCACCCGTTGATCTTGCGGGAGTCAGTCAGCTCGAAGAGACCCTGACGGACCTCCATCGTGGCGCGGTCAACCTCATCGAGAAAGAGGACCACGGGCTCAGTGCAAGCCGTCACCAGCCAGTCAGGAGCATTCCACGTCGTAGCCTTGCGACCATCGGAAAGGTCGGTGGTGTCGGGCAGACCGAGCAGGTCGCCTTCAGTCATCTGGCTGGCACGCCGCTCGACAACGGGCAGACCGCGCTGCTTGGCGATCATGTAAACCACCTCGGACTTACCAACACCGTGGCGACCACGGACAAGGACCGGCAACCGCGCGTCAAGGATGGCGGGGACGGTGGAAAGGAAGGTTGCGAAGTCGAAAGCCATGTTGATATCCTTGGGATGGCTTGTGGTGCGGAGAGGGACCATCCCTCTCACCTTTGTAATGTAACCGGTTGAGCCCGGTTGTCAAGTAGTTTTTTTGATTTTCTTTCGGATGGAGCGACGAGCGCCCCTCTCACCCTTGTAATGTAACCGATCAGGTCAGATTGTCAAGTCACGAAATGTCATCGGCTATCTGTTCCACAGCATCACAGACAGCGCAGTAATCAGTATCCACAGTAGACAACGCTTTGAGGATCAATGGAATATCCCTACTTTCATTGTCAACGTAGAGTTCATCAACGTATTCGCCATCGAGGTATACAGCGGCAACTTTGTTTTCGCCGTCAATATCAACAATGGAGATATAGAGCCTTTCTGATACTTCATGGGCAGCGATAGTTTTCATTCTTCGCTCTCCTTCTTGCTCTTGTAATGTAACCGATCAGACCAGATTGTCAAGTCACGAAATGTCACAGCAAAAGTTGCCACTTTCCGTCAACGAAACGCTTGCAGTCACGAAGGGAAGAATCCATCTTTCCATCTTCCACCTTCTTGGCCACTTCTCGCACCATCTTGATCAGTGCGATCCTTCCGATCACCGCCTTTCCGGGCGAATCCGCACTGAGGGTGCGGTGGTTCCTGTTGAGAATGGTGGCGATCTCCAAAGCGTCACGAAGACCCTGTGGGTCATCCGTGTCGAGGACAATCGTAAACTTTGCGCCCATCGTGGCTCCCTGTTGCTTCTGTAGTGTAACCCGGTGGCGGATCTTCGCCACTCTTTTCTTGTCTCTGTTTGTCACGGCTTACGAGAGCACGCATCACGACGGCACCAGCGACGATCGCCCACCCTGCTATATACAAGGGGGCGAAAGCCAGTGTGCGGATCTTACTCCCCACTTTTGAAATCCTCGAACAACTTGACACGATTGTGTTCGGGCGTGTATTGTGCCAACTCTGCCTTGGCGCGACCATGATGGTCGTATCGGTCATCAGCAGAAGGAGGATACTTTTTGATGATCTCGCGGGTGCGAGCGATGCTTCTGAAAGCATAGTCGCGGTGATCGTCCGACTTTCTGCCAACACGCTTGAAATAATCAAGTTGGCTTGCAGTGTCAAGAGTGATACTTTGACTCTGAATCCAGTCTGAGGGAACAACGCCACGAGTAGGAGACAGGAGCGTCGGCTCATTACGCCATCTTACCGCGTATTCGGGGTTTTGGACATATTGACGGACGTCGACCGTCTTCTCCTTGCCTGTGCTTGGGCACTGCAAAGTAGCATGAATCGCGAAACCATCCTGCTTGACGACTGGAGCCACCGAGAAGCCAGTAAGCACCAACATTTCGTGGCTGGTGTCATACTCGCCGGTATTGTAGTTGTATTCTTGCTTCTTCCACCTGAAAAGCGACCCAATACCAACAGGGCTTGACACAATGTAGTCATGTGCCACGCGCAAGTGGGCATTGTGCTGAACAACAAACCACTCCTTGTCCTTTCGGAGCATTTCGCACTTGCGGCGAGTATGTCCATAGTCTCCACAGTAGCCACATCGCTGGTTGGCTTTCTTTGTACCTTTTGGGCTGATACGATCTCTGTATTCTTGAATCGCCCATGTGTCGGTATGTCCCGCCTCGATGTCAATGTCATGGCGCACCTTCATCTGTTTGGTCAGGACCGGACAGGTTCGTTTGTTATGCCCTCGTTGATGGCAGTGGCTACAGCGCATGTGTTCTCCTTGTTCTCTTGTAAGGTAACCGATTCCGTTGAAAGTTCAAGTCATCAAATGTCACTCGTCGAGAGACGGGGCATAGACAGGATGTTCACCGGGGACGATCGCGATCACCTCAAAAGAGGTCTGATTCTGGGCGTGTTTGAAAGCGTCCCTCTTGCTGTGAGAAGCAACAAAATAGAACACAAACGAAAACTCTCCGTTCGGGTTCACACAAATAGCAGACCATTTCATCGGTTCTCCTTTTTCTTGATCTTGCGAGGTTGTGGGTCATTTTCCACTTTGTCCGTCTTCTTGGGTATAAGAATGACGGGAACGATTGGGGTGACTTTCAATGTACTCTCGCCAAAAGTGCGTGCAAGCAAACAGCAAAAAGCCATAACCCAATGGCGCTGACCATAAATAACAGAACGTCAGTCATTCTTCGTTCTCCTTACTTCTTCACCTTTGCCTTCTTCTTCAAGAAGCGTTCTTCTACCCAGTAAGTATTGGCAGAACCAAAAGGTAGCACAAGGTAACGCTTTGCGCCCTTTGCGGCAGAATGGATCTTGTCGTCAATGTCGATGATGATGCCGCCACGAGCCTTGAAGTTGCTCTTTTCGTCGCCTGAGACGTAAGATTCGCCCTTGCGACCCGACATCATAGGATGCTTGAACGCATATCCGGTCTGAAACTTGGAGTTTGGCTCGATGTGGTCTTCTGTGCTGAAACGAGGCTTGCGCTCAATCTCAGCAAGAACCTTCTTTGCGAACTTATTGTTACGCATTTTGAGATACTTGCCCCGTGGGGGAACTTGATCAGCCAGAATAGACGCGACCAACGCACCAAAGTAGCCACCTGACTGATGCTTGTAATAGGTAGCAAGTTGGTTTGCTTCTTTCTTGTGGTGCATTTTGTATTCGGATGCCCAGTTGGCAAGTTGTGCTTGTGCTTCCTTGCTGTTCTCTTCCAGAATCTTGCGGCAGGCTGCCTTCTGGCGGTCAGAGAGGGTTCGCCCCGTGATGATCTGGTCACGGATGCTATCCGCAAAGCCCAGTGCCCACTGGGAGCAGGTGGGCAAACCCTTGATGACCCCGAGGCGGTCAAAGATTTGCTGGTCGGTCAGTTCGCTCATGTTCTCTCCTTACTCCTGTAATGTATCCCGACGATCGTGATCTGTCAAGGGATTTTATTGCCAATCGGAGCTTTCAAATCCTTTTGTTGACAAAAACGTGATGGTGTCTTGTAGTGCCAGCAGGACAGCCTCACGCTGGGTATCCGAAGACAGATCGAGTTCACAGCCAGTCCAGTTATACACTGAGTCCTCGTCCATCAAGAACTGGACGAACGCATCACCGAAGGATTTTCGCAACTTGTCAATGCTCATTTTCTCTCCTTACTCCTGTAATGTATCCCGACGATCGTGATCTGTCAAGGAACTTTCTGAAATAACGAACCAGTCGGTGTCGCCATCCAGAAGTTCATGGTCGCCGGCTTCTGACTTACGCCCGACATACTCGCCACAAAGTTCCAAAACCTCCCACCAGTTGTATTCTGGGTGCCTTCCAACAATGATACCAATAGCGGGTGGTTCTCCACCGCCGCCGTTATGTCGCACCAAATCACCTACTTTCACTTACAACCTCAAAGAAATGCTTAAAGTGATAGTTGTCATCATCGTTGTGATCATAACCAGGATTACCATCAGGGTCAGGGTAAAGCCATATTACCTCACCCAAGCAGGTATCGACATGTTGCCTTGCCCTCACCACCAAAAATACTTTGGAAGGGCTGCTGTAAGCCGCCGGAAGACCTCTTCGAGGGCGAACAAGATCACCTACTTTCACTGATTACCTCCAGAAACTCTTTGAGTTCGGAAATGATTTGCCCATCCAGCCTGCGACGACCCCTGATGGCATCTTTGTACCAATAGACATCGACAGAGAAACCATCGTCGCCAACAATGATGCCACGTTGGTGCGGGTGGAAAGGGTGAAAAGGGGCTCCACCTCTCTTGAATCTCACAAGATCACCGACCTTCATTATAACCTTCTTTTTTATGAGTTCTCGGCACCTGCGTGGTCGGTTCACTCTTGTAATATAGCACGGGGGACTCAGGCTGTCCTGTCACGAAATGTCATCGTCAAGGGGCACGATGTGTTGCCAAGCGTTGGGATAAACAATCAGTTTCTCGCCTTTATACAACGCCAACCTTTTCCCAGCACGTCCGCCAAGATAGATAAGATGATCAAGAGGTCTGATCTTTGCTTGTCCCTCAAAGGCCCCATTACCAAGATGGACATCAAGCTGCCCGCGCATGATAATGACGTGTGTTTTGCGGTCGGAACGAATCTTGTAAAGTTCTCCGACCTTCAGTTCTGATACTTTCATTCTTCCTCCATTGGTTCAATGTGTTTCCACATAAAGGGGTCAATCGCCATAACTTTATCGCCAAACAGTCCGAGGCGCTGGGTGTTGTTTTTGTGCCTACGGTGCCATTGGTCCACCTTATATCCAACCATTCTTGTTCCCAAGTAGACCATCTTCCTGCCGTAAATGTTTTCGTGCCTGGGAGAGTGTCCGATAAAAATAGCTTCCCCTCCAGAGCAAGAAAAGAAATGCCCGGCGGACTCTTCTCGAATACGATACATCGCACCTACTTTCAGATCCTTCACCAACATTCTACCACCTTTCTGCCCAGCCGGACAGGATAAACTTTGTTGCTGCGATGCCTTCCTCGTGGTCGGGCTTCTCAGACCTTTGGAGCATCCAGTCGCAAAACTGTAGCTCTTTGGCCATCTTCCTTGCGACCTTCTTCGGGTCTGATGTGTCACCAAAAGGAATAACAAATGAAATCTGTTCCATTATGCCCTCGAAACTACTGTTAGTTCTTCCAAGTCAAAAGAAAGACCCTCGTTGATTTGGCGGCTTTCCAAGCCGTAGGCGTCAAGGCACCACTCTTGTTCGGAGAGATCAAAGTAGATGTCTAAAACAACTACGAGTTCGTCTCCGAGCCATATTCTCACCAAATCACCGATGTTGATGTCTTCAACTTTCATTCAGAACCCTCCAAAGTTTTGACTCGAAGCCAAGAACCAAGCATTTAGACACGCCGACATGTCGAGCGGCATCGTCTGTGAGCAAAACAAGGTCGCCCACTTCTGGATAACGGATGTCCATTCTCTCTCCTCATGCCTGTAATCTAACCGGGTGGTGGGGCTGTGGCAAACGTTTTCTTGTCACGAGATGTCACAGAGGTATCGCGTAAACACGGACACCTTTGGATTTAACTTTCTTTTCGATCGTTTGATGTTCTCGGGCAGAAAGTTTGACATCAGAGTCAAAGTCAGAAATGATTACTAATGTTTGCCCTGGCTTCATTCTATCAAGAAGTTGGTAGTAAGAGAACCATATCTCGGTGCCACCATAAGGCGTTACATCTGTTATTTGTCTTCCTCTCGGTATGTATTCGCTTGTTGAGACGAAGACACGAGCACCTCTCGGTTTCCAATACTTAATCGCATAAATCCAAGCGTCCCACTTACCGCCATTAGCCATTGATCCAGAACCATCTATGAGGTAGAAATCGGCTACTATTTTAGGGGGGACCAAAGGTACTTTTACTTTTTTTGTAACGCTTACATCTACTCTGCGGGCTCTTACTGTGTGTTCTCCCGACGCTTCACCAACCCAATGCATAGTGACCCTGGAGCCACTCCTGAGCGAGAGCAGGTAGCGAGAGACTTCCCGTGCTCTTTTGCGTGAGAGTTCTTTGTTGTAATGGTGTGAGCCGCAGCCATCTGTAAAGCCGGTTACCACAAAACTCTTTTGTTTTGGGTGTTTTTGTAGGAAGTCGCGAATCCTTTTCCTGAGAGTTGGATCCAGATAGAAAACGTCCTCTCGGTAATGTACGGAGGTCGAATAAATCTTTTTTTTGTCGACGTACTTTATACCAACTTTGGCTGCGTTTACCTCAACAGAGCAGTTTTGAACAACGCATCGTTCCTGGGGGTTTGATATTGGCAGCCAAGTCGGTTGGAATACCGAAAGAGAGGCTGCCAATATCAAACTGGAGAGCATACATTAAATAGTTTACTCAACCAGTGGGGGGCATTGTCCGCTCACGATCCCGCCGTGAGCGGCAATCATCTTTCTTACGACGTGTGCTGGAACGTATCCGTATATCGAGCGGGTCAGATCTCCGGGAACTTCTGCGTAGTCCTTAATAAACATACAAGGTCTGTTGGGGAAACCAAGCTCCACACTTTCGTAGGCGGGGGCGTCAAATGTTCTTGGTTCACTATAGCTGTACTTGCCTGCCTGGATAGACACAGAAAAGCCATCAGCGCAGGTTACCAGTTCCCATGATTTATACATTTTTACCTCTCAGTAGAGAAAGATTACCAGAATCACGGCAATCGCACCAATGGTCGCGATTATACCAACATCAGCCATAATATCTCTGTTCATTTTGGACTCCTCAGAAGGGAGTAAATAGTCTGTCAACACTCGGAAAGCACCACGATGTGCCTACGAAAGTTTGCTTCCGGCTGGTAAAAGAAACTTGAATCAAACCACAATACCATCGGGTCGTCATCTTTGTCAAAAGAAAGTATGATACCCTTTGAACGATAGCGGGCGTCGTTGAGCATGTTCGAGCCATCAACAAGCTTTACCAAATCACCGACTTTCACTCAGAACCTCCAAATCCTCAGCAGGGTGGGAACCGTATCGCTTATGACTAAGCCAATAAACTCTGGTATATTCTGATAAACGGTGAAACTCTAAAATAATGCCTCTTGTGGTTTCCCATGCAGTGACGTGCGTGACCAAATCTCCGATCTTCATCGTACTACCTCCAGATGACGAATATACTCTAAGGTGCGAGGATGCTCTCTTGACCAATAAACAACAACACCGCCACAAATACCGTCATCAGCAACGGTGTCAAGGATAATGCCAATCCAGCGCATTTGGTCACGCTCTTCTGGTGCCAAGTTGTCAACCGCTTTAGAACCCAACCTCACCAAATCACCTACTTTCATTTTGGGTTTCATTTTCATCGGTACAAAATAACAAAGTCGCCAAACTCTGTGTCAAAGGTGTGGAGTGCCCCTTCATAATTGGTATACATCATCACAGCAATGATCGCTTCGATATGTTGTTCCGTGTAGCCCAATTGTCGCCCAATTCTCTTGGCAAAGGCAAAAAGTTGGAAAACATTTCCATCTGGTCCAGATAGATCAAGCTCGATAGGTCGAGCGGGTTTAAGGTTTTTATTGACAATCACTATCCCTCCGAAACAACTTCAAAATCTCTATGGGCAAGACGAAAAACTGGTCTATGACGAAAGCCGTTTTCCAATCTAACAAGATCATAGGCGTTTGACATTTTTGTGGGAAAGTGTGGATTTTTACAATAGCCGAAAACCATCCACAGATCACCGTTAGAATCTCTCAGCAATGTGCCTTCAGAATAGAGTCCGCTCATTCCTTCTCCTTACACCTGTAATATAGCGTGGTGGTGGTGGGTTGTCAAGCAGAAAGTTGTCTTGCTTTCACCCACTTTAAGTTGTTAGCCGAAACATGGTACTTTGGATGCAGAACAACCCAAGGGATCTGATCTTCGGAGAAGGTTGCACATACAAACCAACCGACCTTCTTAAAGTTGGTGGTGAACTTTGCACCCTCAAGGTTTGCAGCGTCAAGGTTTGCACACCAAAGGTTTGCACTCTCAAGGTCTGCACGCTGAAGGTTTGCACACCAAAGGTTTGCAGCGTCAAGGTTTGCACGCTGAAGGTTTGCACCCTCAAGGTTTGCACCATGAAGGTTTGCACGCTGAAGGTTTGCACCCCAAAGGTTTGCACCCTGAAGGTTTGCACCCCAAAGGTTTGCACCCTGAAGGTTTGCATCCTGAAGGTAGGCATCCTGAAGGTTTGCACGCTCAAGGTAGGCACACTTGCCCTGCTTACCATCGCTGCCCAGCCACAAAATGTGGTCTTCAAGAATGGCTTTCAGTTTCGATTGCTTCACCGTTTCTCCCTCTCGCCCTTGTAACGTAACCGAACAGGTCAGAAAGTCAAGTCACGGAATGTCACGAAAAAAAGTGAGAGCATCGGGGTTTGCACCCGAAACTGGCACAGGCAAGCCCATTACATAATTATCCTGTTTTGTTCTGAGTTCTCTTTTATTTTGATCGGAATTGCTCCCTACTGTTGCGAAAGAGACTTAGTGCTCTCGAAATCGTTTATCAAGTAGGTTCAACCAACCATAGAGGGCAAACAACCGGCTTGCCCTCCTTGTAGTTCCGCTTCTTGGGAACCTCAACTGTGCCCTCGGGGGTCTCAATGGTACAAACATTGTTGTCGCACTGATCGATAACACAATCTGGTTCCTCTGCTGCCATAGCAATCGGGCAACCTGTGAGGAAGATGGTTGAAAGTAGGATACTGATCTTTTTCATTTGTTTCTCCCGTTAGAAGTTAGCACACTTTAACCGGTGTGCCAGCGGTTAGCAAAAAGCAATGAGTTAATCTCGATGATAAGATCTCTTGTATCGCTTCCTGCCACAAATTCAGATTCGCCCATAAATGTACCGTTAGAAAAAACCAAATCAACGCTTAGATCTCTGCAATCAATTTGAATTGAAATTAAATCTGGATGTATTTTTTTCAGTTTCTCAATGATTTCTGACATAGTTGCCTGCTTTTGTGTTTAAAAGGGGCACACTTTAACCGGT
>UEXM01000248.1_pt2 | contig 24904 bp, 42 predicted proteins | sample 1796661 | NCBI WGS metagenome assembly UEXM01 (sample SAMEA4772469, study PRJEB27181) | metagenome | reverse complement strand
GTATAGTCTCCAGCTGTTATTTCACTATAAAATCCTGCATGATTGTATGTATCTGTTGATATAGTAATGTCTTTTGTTTGATGTTCATAGAACAATATAGTTGATTGGCTAGTAGCTACTGATCCATACTTTGCTTCCATATGTTTTTCAAACTCTCTTGTTGTGAGAGGCCACTCATAATATGGATCAAGTTTAACATTTGGCAACAATACTAACCACGATAGAGTTGGAGTATCATATGCAAAGAATGATACTGTATCTGGTCTCTCGCCATCTTGGATTTCATAATTGTTCAATCCAAATTGACTTGGTATCAACTCTACAAGTTTATATCCTTTTGTGATATCTCTTATAGTTTGATTCTGAAATGTTGTTAGTGGTAGTTTATTAAGTGCCATTATGTAAATGTTCCTTGCAGCCCTGTGGTATCAGCAATCCTAGCTGTGCTCTTGGCACCACTACTTAGATTCAATCCACTATCTGGATAGTCATTTGATAACCATATAGAAGTTTCTTGTAAGCTAATTGATAAACCTATACCAGCAGGATGTCCATTCTCTAAGAATGCAGGTCCTTGTGGAGTGTAATCAATACTAACATCTGTAACAAATGCAGGTTTAAAATTTAAATGACTTTGATTACCATTGAGAGTATGGATACGACAATGTGCTTCTTTAGGATACTTTAACGATAATCCAAGATTACCTGTTCCTCTTGTTGGTAATATATCTGACTTCAAAGAGTTAACCATCTTTTCAATAGTAAGAGTCTCTTCAGCTGATTGTGGCCATAGTTGCCAATCAAATTGATAATTCTTTAGCTTGACTCCTTTGAAGAAAGAAGTTACATGAGGATTTGGTACTTGGCCAAGTACTGCTCCACCAATACCTGCTAGTCTGGGAAACGCATTTGTTCCCAATGCAGCTTGTATAATTGCAGCTGCGTCTGCTTTATTAGCATTTGATATTGCTTTTGCTCCAGCTCCAACTGACCTACCTAAAACTTTTCCTACTTCTTCTGCACCAGCAGCAGCACCCATTTCACTGGCTATTTTATCCACCTCACCAGCTAGTTTACCTACAACTGCACCAAGTTCTATAGTACTATAATCTAAGCCTTGACTGTCTTTCATGCTAGTTGGAACTGGTAAAAAATAATTACGTCCAACTTTTTCAGTTTTTGCTTTTCCTTGTGTACCTGAACCACCAGAAATTTGATCCGGGACACCACTACTATTACCACCTTGTCCAGCAGAATTATATTCAAACTCAACCATTGCCATATGGAAACAATAGTCCGCAGACAAGTCTGATGGAAATGTGAAGCCTTGATCTGTTTGAGAAAAACTAGCTTTCTTTGCAGCCATTATTTGATTTTGTGTTCTTGCTGCACTTTGTATACCAAGAACCTTCCTCGATCCTCCAGCTCCTTGTAGTATATTTGTCATATAAATATTCCTATGAGTTACAAAGGTAAGTTTGTCCCCAAAAACTTTGATAAATACAATGGAGACCCCACAAACATTATTTATAGAAGTTCGTGGGAACTTAAACTTATGATCTATTTAGATGAACATTCCGACATAGTTAAGTGGTCTAGTGAAGAGTTTTGCATACCATATATTAGTCCAATAGATAGAAAAGTGCACAGATACTTTCCAGATTTTTGGGTAAAGAAGAAAACTGGAAGGTGTATGTTAATTGAAGTTAAGCCAGCAGCTCAAACTAAACCACCGGATCCAATAAAGAAGAACAAGACAAAAACAGGAAGACCAAGTAGAAGATATCTTAACGAAGTTAAAACATACGGTATTAATGAAGCTAAGTGGAAGGCTGCTTATGCTTACTGTAGAGATAGGAAATGGGAGTTTAAGATAATGACCGAGAAAGAGTTAGGTGTCTAATGGCAAGCAAATTAAACGAAGGTAGTGAATTTACTATACCATTAAAGAATCTTATAGCTTTGATTGCTGTAACAGGTATTGCAGTGTGGGGATACTTTGGAATTGAAGAAAGACTGTCTATGTTGGAACACGATACGCAGATGATGGTGGTAGAGATTGAAGAGAATGATAACTGGATTGATAACTTTAAACCACCAGAAGCTGTACAAGAAACAGTTAAGTCTGTTAGAGAATTAGAAAAGAAGATGGAAATCATGCGTACTGAATTGGAATATCTTAAAGCTAGCGTATATCAATAATGGCAAGTTATATATTTCAAGATTTGTTATCAAAAGCTCCAATGAGTATCAGGAACAACGTTGCTGATGCAAGGTCATGGATGCAAGATAATGTGACAACAGTGACTACAAATAAGATTCTATCTGGCGACAGACAAAGAATGACTGATAGTCCATCACCAGGTCGTATGTATATGTTCTCATATGATCCAAAAACAAAAGATAAGCTACCATACTATGATAGATTTCCATTGATCTTTCCATTTGATAGTGCTCCAGGAGGATTCATGGGATTGAATCTACATTACTTACCACCTCTTGCCAGAGCTAAACTAATGGATGGTTTATGGCCTCTTATAGATGATGACAGCTTATCTCCAGGTAGTAAATTAAATATAAGTTATCAAACACTCAAGAGGGCATCACGTTTAAGATACTTCAAGCCTTGTGTAAAAAGGTATCTAAATAATCATGTAAAGTCTCGTTTTGTAACGGTATACCCTGAAGAATGGAATATTGCTGTGTTTCTACCAACAGAACGGTTTGCAAAAGCAAGCAAAGCTTCAGTATACGCAGATTCAATTGGTAAGTACTAAATGGCAATAACAGATTTAATTAACAAGATAGGAACTGGCATAAGTCAGTTTGAAGGCTTTCTTGGCATTGGTGCTGATGGAGGCCAACAGCAATTCAACGTAGGTAAGATACGTTCAGATATAAACTCAATGGGCGGTCTAGCTAGACCTCCTCTATTCCTTGCTACAGTCAATCCACCTAGAGCATTAGTAGGTGCAGGACCACAGCCACTACTTTGTAGTTCAGCAACACTACCAGGTAAGCAAATCATACCTGTTGATCATAAAAGATTAGGATATGGTACATTAGATAGAAGGGTATCTGGTGCAGTTAATCCAGATGTCAGCTTAACTTTCTTTGTTGGAACAAACGGAGAGCCATTAACATACTTCAATCAATGGCTCGATAACATATTCTATACTGACGCAAGAAATGGTGGTGAAGGAAGCAGTCCAGGAGGAACACCAGTATTCAACATACGTTTTAGGTCTGAATACATTTCTACAGTAACAATTGCTTGGTTTGATGATGCGCAACAACAATTCATTGAATATACATTACATGAATGCTTTCCAATGCAAATAGGTGATGTATCACTAGCTTGGGCTGAGAATGACTCGTTTGCATCAGTAGCAGTCAACTTTACATATAGATATTATACACTAAACACTATTCAGACAGCAGTACCAGGTAGTGGTAGAGGATTCTTGGGTCTTTTGAAGAATGGTTTAGGAGTAGTATCAAGATTAAACAATAGTAGGTTTCAAGGATTTGGAATCAACGATCTACTGAATCCAAACTTGAGTAATGCTTCTCGAGTTGGACTAGCATTAGGAGCTGTGAACACCACGTTCAAGTTATTTTAATATGGAGGATACAATATGGGGTTACCAATTATTCAACACCCTACTTTTGGATTGACAATACCGTCGACGAAAGAAGAAATTAGATACAGACCTTTCTTGGTCAAAGAAGAAAAAATACTTTTGGTTGCACAACAAACAGGACAACCAGATGAATTCATAAGGGCAATGTTACAAGTTATAAACAATTGTATGATTGATTATAGTAATGTTGATAAGTTGGCTAGTTTTGATATTGAGTATATATTTCTCAAACTCAGAGCTAATAGTGTATCCACTCTTGCAAAGTTACAAGTTTGGGATGCAGATTTAGAAGACTATCAAGAAGTAGAGGTTGATCTCGATAAAGTATTGTGTGAAGGAGATATACCAAATAATGTAGTTGATATTAGTGAAGGGGTTAAATTAGAACTAAGACCACCATCATTTACTGATCTTTTAGTATTAGATGATAATGATCAAATGAGTGACTCAATTGATATGGTTGCTAAAGTTATCACTAAAATTTATGAAGGTGAAGAAGTTTATGAGCTAAAAGACTTCTCAGAGGAAGAACAAATTGAATTTATTAACTCACTACCAGCTGATACCTTTCAACAAATACAAACTTTTCTAAAAGAATTACCAGCTGTATCAATGGAAGTACCATACAAGATAAAATTAAATGGAAAGAACAAGAATAAGAAGACAGTCTTGAAAGGACTAAATGATTTTTTCTAATAGTGCTGTCCCATACCAATCTGGCTAATTACTACCAGACGATGTTCAGTATGGTTCAGCACCATAAATACAGTATAAAAGAACTAGAGAATTGTTATCCCTTTGAACGTGATTTGTATGTTGATATGTTATTGGAGTACATAGAGTCGCAGAAAGAAGAGTAACATGGCACAAAAGAAGCTACAAAAGAACTCAGAATACAATAAGTATGATTTGGATGGAGATGGTATTGTGACTGATGAAGAAATGGCTGCTATAGCCAAAATTGAAGAAATGGAAATGCAAGAAGAGAAAGCAGATGCTCAAAGACGCATGGCATGGATTGCTATGGCTGCAATGATTATCTTTACAATACTTGCAATGATTCCAGGATTTATTCCAGAGACTAGACTCAAGTTACTCGGAGACTTGTCTGCTCTATTCTATATTGGTATGGCTGGTGTGGTCGGTGCTTATATGGGTATGACAGCATACATGAGTAGGAAATAATGTCAACTCTTGCTGAAGTAAATGAAACCCTTGTAGACATCAAGGGAGCAGTTGCAAGACAAACTGCTGTCTTGGGAAATAAACTCGAAGGAGGTGGTGCTAAACCTGTGCCTCCTTCTGGACCAAAGGATTTAACTGCTCGTGAGAAAGCAGGTACAACTTCAGCAGAAGCAGCAAGAGAAGGTCTCAAAGAAAGAGCTGGTGCAAAACCAACTGGTACTGGTGTAGGTGGTCTAGTTGACAAAGCTCCAAACTTACCAGTAACAACAGGAAATAAATTATTAGACTATGGTGCACTAGCAGCATTGGGTCTAGCATTTACCAAAGAGATTGCAGACTTCCTCAAAGGATTCTTAGGTGGTCTACAAGAAGCATTTAAAAAAGAAATTGAAGCATTCAAAAATGCAGCTTCTGAGTTTATAGATGAGAACATAACATCCCTTGTATCTGGTGCTGGAATTGGTGTTGCAATGACATTTAAAAGGCTACAGGCTTCTACAAAGAGTATTTTTGAAGGCACTAAAAATTTTATTACCAAATCTGTTACAGGTACTAGAAATTTTATTTCCAAATCTATGGCAGGTATTACCAAACTTTTACCGGGTACACCAAAAGTTGATGCGGACGATCTTGATAAAACACCAAAGAAAACAGCTAAACCAAACACAAGAGAATCATTAATAAAAGAAACAAAAAAACTATCACCAAAACAACTAGCTGCCCAAGGATTAGAACCAACTAAAGGTGGTGGTTATACAGATAAAGCAACAAAAACACAAGCTACCAATACAAAACTAGCGCAAGCTACTCAACCCAAGACACCGTCACCTTCTAGAGTGCCTAATCTTTTCAGTCGTTCTGGTGGTGGTGGACCTGGCCAAGCACGCCCATCATCTACACCCATGTCAAAGCCTTCTGCTATCAAACAAGTAGCAAAAAAGAGCCAAATGATAGTTAAGATGTTAGCTAAAGTAAAAGCATTGAAAGCAATCACAAAAGCCATACCAGTTATAGGAGCACTATTAGGTCCTGTCTTTGCAGCAATTGAGAGCGCTGAGGTACTTGGAGATCCTTCAAAAACAGATGAGCAAAAAAGAGCTGAAATAACAAACATACTTTCAGGTCTTGTAACTGGAACGGTTGCAGCAATTTTTGGAGCAATAATAGGTGCTATGGCTCTATCAGTTATTCCAATTCTTGGAACATTTGTAGGAGGAGCATTAGGTGGAGCTGCTGCTTATTTTGCTGGCGATGCTATTGGCAGAGGTCTTATTGGTCCCAAAATTGCTGACTTCTTATTTGATGGAAAACCAGTTGATAAGAATGGTATCTTAAATATATTAGAAGGCTTCATGGGAGGTGAGCAAGGTGAGAAAGCTAAAGCTGAACTTGCAAAAAAATCAGGTAATGTAGCTCCGGGTAGTAAACCAATGTCTGGAGCTCCAGGAGTTGATGCTATGTCAGCACCAATGGATGGTGCTAAGCCATCTCCTGGTGGAGGTTATGCTGCTGGTGCTGGTGCAACTGCAACGCCTGGTGCTGCTGGTGCTGCTGGTGCTGGTGCTGCTGCAACGCCTGGTACAGCTGGTGCTCCTGGTACATCATCAGGAAGAAGTGCTGGGGGACCTGGCCAAGCTAAACCTGCTGCAATGGGTGCTGCAACAAGTCCTGAGGCTCTTGAAGGTTCAACACCGTCTGTATCAGCTTCTGGTCCAGCTCCATCAGGTCAAAGAATAGCAGCAGCTGCTACAACTCAAAAGGCTGCAATGGTCAACCAAGCTGCAAGACAACAAGCAGCTGGTGGAGGTAACAATATCACAATTAACAAAGCCGGAGACACCCAAATCAATCAAGATGGTGGAGGCGGTGGCTCATCAAGCCCGGTAGTTGTTGTTAAGTCTGATGGGGATATGCCTAGGATAGGCGCTAAGATAGCCTATGGTATGGGACTATAAGCCCCATACCATTCAGTTGACTATTCGTCTGCCAGCTTCTTAAAGAAAGATAGACCATCGTCGTCATCATCATTGGATTGTTCATCCCATGGAGCTGACGCAGCAGCTGGTTGTGATGGTGCTGCTGCTGGTGCAGGAGCCTGTTTAACTTCAGACAACTCATCAGCAGTTATTGTATTGGCAGTCTCACCACCACCTAAAGCAAGAACCCTATAGAGCTTTGTTTTAAGTTCATCGTAAGACTTAAAGTTCTTAGGATCTACAAGTTCTTGTAAAGGCTTCAATTGATTGTAGATACCTTCTAAGTCGTCTTCTGGAAGTTCAGAAGGTGAGTCAAACTCAGACTTATCATAGTTACGATATCCTTCTACATTACGAATCTTGAGTCTAAAGTTAGCACCTTCTCCAAGAGAGAATGCATCAACCTTTTCCTCATCATCAAACTCAGGCATAGCAGCATCATTGATCTTATCAAAGATTTTCTTGCCAAACTTATACAAGAATACTTGCCCTTCATTCTCAGGTCGTGAAGGATCCTTTACTACAACAATGTTAGAGATAAAGGATAGTCGACGTTTAGTCTTAGTACGAACAAACGTCTTATCAGCTTCTGTACCAGAGTTCCACAGCATAGAGTTATACTCAGAAATAGGACAGTTCTGATTGATAGTGGTTAGTGATTTCTCAATAAACCATCCACCAGGACCTTGGAATCCATGATCCCAGATACGTACAAAAGGTACATCTGAATCTGGAGATGGTAAGAACCTAATAATAGCAGAGCCATTACCAGACTTATCAACTTCAGGTTTCCAGAACCCATCGTCATCACGACGTGGACCTTTATCAGTGAGTTTACTTAACTCTTCAGTCAATTTATCAATATTAGACGTAGAGTTCTTCTTCTTCCATTGTGCAAGCGACATATGTTTCTCCTTATGTGCGATATATGCGATGTATACGTTTTATTCAAACCGTTCCATAATATACGACTTATACTTAGATAAGTCAACAGTATTTATAAAGAAAGGCTTATATTTCTCAGCTTTCTTTTGTAGGTCCTGCCAAACCATATCCAGACCAAGTTTTTTGGTCCAGTAATCAAAGAAGGGTGTTAGTTCATTCATGACTATCATAGTCTCGACGCCAACATCTTCTCTAATAACTAACCTCATGAGATAAGGATGTGTATCACCCTTAGTTAAAATATTCTCATCATATGATTCTTTCAACTTCATGAGGTCTTGTTTGAACATATATGTCATACTCTGTTGTCTCTTTTGCCAATTAGCATAGACAGCATGAGTCTCCATATTGTTTATATCACCAGGCCAGAAGTTAATGTTCTGCAACATATTAGCTAACATAAAGTCATCTGGGTTCTTCAACTTAGATAACTTATGAAAGAACATCTTGTCTCTTCTAACTTCAAACCTAGAGTGTTCTGTATTTTTTACTTTGCCATTGTACTTGAAAATATCATAATCTGACGTGAAGTGTCTTTTCAATGCCATATATTTCTGATATGTTTCATGAGCATTCATAATGGTAAGCGCGCTCCTTTTGTTTTTAGAAGCCGAAGGTCTTCAGCTTCTGTTGCAATCTTAGCTTTTAGAATTTGACTACTCTTGATTAACGAAGCAGCAGTCTCAACCTCTATACCATTTTTCTCAACGTAGTACATTACAGCATCAAGATACTCAATAGATTTCTCCTTGACTATCTTTTCAATTTCCATAGCGAACTGAGATGGAGTATTTATCTTTAACTCTATCATCGAAAAAACTTATGATCTTGAATAGTGATTGTATGTTCCAATAGTGGTCCCCATCTCGGATTAACCTTTGTTGTATGATAGTGAGTAGCACCATTAGTAATTGATATGCCATCACGTTGTAACTTTCCAAACTGACTGTAAACAAAGTTCACAGCTTTGATAACTTTAGCCCAAGTCTTAGTGCCAACAATGTTTGATACATCGTCGCTTTTCCCATCACAATAGTATGAGAACTGACACTTCCATTTAACAGGAACTATTTTACCTCTCTTCTTCCACCACTTATTGAGTGGACCTTGATGCACAACTCCACATACGGAGTTAGGCCATCTATCACTCTCAACTCTATTCAATATAACTTCTGCAGCACCCAACATACCTATCATAGGTTGGTTACCAGTCTCAAAGAATAGAGCTTCTGCCATGCAGAATCGTTCTTTATGTTCTTGATCTGTAATAGGTTCGCTAGCTGATACTAATGCTCCAGACCACAATGTAGCTCCCAATGCGGTCAGTATTGTCACTCTCTTCAACATTATACATTCCTTTGCCAATCAAAACAAAGTAAGCGCTTCTTGTGCTTACGTTCTTTATTATCGTTCCTTTTCTTAACAAAGTCAACACATTTCTGTAAATAACCTACATGCTCAGTTATCTGGTTTAAATAAGACTTTGTCCTATTTGGCATCTGAACATGGATATCATACTCCTCTTCAAGGAATGGATGAAAGAGAAAATGTTCGTATTTCTTCTTATCAATAGCCTGGAAAAACTCTTTATCACCATGTCTCATACCAGCAAATTCCATATCATATCCACCGGTAGACCAGAAACATGGCTTGTTTATAAGCCAAACATTAGGGTGAGCAACCCATTTCAATAGCTTTTTCTCATCAAATAACTCATAGTCTTCTGGGTTATCATAGTGATCAAACCGTACTTTGAACACATAAAATTGGTTGTTCTCTAGGTGAGTACTGGTCATTGCTTGTAGCAATTCTTCATTAAAGAACACATCTATATCAATCAACCAGTTCCAATGAGTCTCAGATTGTAGCATTGCAAGATTCCTACAACCATGATTATTGAATCCAATATCTTGTTTTACAGTATAAGATTTTAGTTTGAATCTGTGTTTATATGCATGACATATGTCCTCAAAAATACCTTTATCTGGAGACGCGTCATTAATGAACTGTACTGTAATGTGGTTCTTTAACCAGTCGCTCATACCAGAAAAGAACTCACAGTGGTGTATTAGCTTATCTACTTGACCATAATATGTTAGTGATATTGTGATGTCATTTGTATCATTAAAGTTCCACGATACATCATCAAACCACTCATCAGATTCATCCATCATTATACGTCTGTGGTGTGATGCTGTAAACTACCACCAGCGGCATCAAACCTAGCTTTATATTTTACCCACTCTTGTCCGTATCTTGTATTGTGAAACGGATGTGTCTTTTCTGCTTGCATATCAATGAACCAAGGACCACCCTCAGTATAATGTATTGCTTTTGGATCAACCAGATGGTAGTATTGATCTAAACAATTCCACTCCATAGGTAGTGAACCAATGTCATCATCATCTAACCAATTCAAATGATGGAAGTCAAGACCTGGTAAGTGATCATTAAGATAGTCTGGTTTTAGTATTTGATTCTTTGGATGTTCGTTGTTGAAAATCATTAATGATGCCCAGTTCTTTCTGAACGACTTATGCTGAGCAATACCATCCATCTTAATATCACCAATAGGTATATACTCTGGATGTTTAACTACGCTGACAGCTTTATCAGTATCAATCTCATTGACAAGCTCATATGGAGATGATAAAAACAAGAAATCACAATCAACAAACATACTGAATCCTGAGAAGTCACACATATATGGAACCCAGAATCTAGTAAATGTAAAGTCAGTAGATTGAGGCTCACCATGATTACGATTGTATTCAGGTATACTTTTTGATCTTAGCTGGACAATATCTGGATGATCATCCCATGCCCACATTCCTGTTTCTTTTCTTCGTCTGTTTTGATATTCTATTGAGAACTTGCATACCTCGTATGCATCATGTTCTCTTTCCTCGTAACCTATGAATATTGGGAGTGTTGAGGTATATTTCAAGTTGTTTCTCCAATTCTCTTATCCGTTCTATACCCTTCTCTCTTATTTCATAAGGGTTTATAGACTCGAAGTCACCGTGCTCATACTTGGACTTTACTAGTGCCCAAGGAAACGCTTTCTTAGTAATCTTCTTTGTTGAATACAATAGCATAGGTGTCCGGACATACCTTGCCACCCATGCAGTAGATCCGTGATAACCTACAGCCAAAAATGCCTTCTTATATTTATCAACCGCATCTGCAATGGCATCGGTGTAGTCACAATGGACCACATCCATGCCCCACTTTGTTTGAATAAGGTTTTCAATTTGTCTCCATTTGTCTAGTCCAACTGGATCCTTCCATTGTTTCCCCGGATCGTATTCTTCGAACTGTTGTTTATGTGATGCTGTAGTATTAAGTACAACATATGGTTTATTGATAGAGAGATTCTTTATTCTTGACCACCACAGATTATGAAAATTTGATTCATCATCATAATTGTCATGGTTATAGTCTATCTCTTTACCAAATGATTGTTTAAGATGAACTTGATGATAGTTAATTGGTTTACATATTGACCACAAATACTTGAACTTGGTATCTAATGTATCTGCATCTTCTGGTTTAAACTTCTCACCTCGTTTATGCATCCAGTGCATATGTAAGGTGACATCATCACAATTCTTTTGTGCCATATTATGAGCATAACAAAGAGGCGAGATTATGTCTCCATAACCTATCTTGCCCTTCCAATTAATTGATATCATACGCCGAAGCTTTCTCCACATCCGCAACTAGAAGTTGCAACAGGGTTGATGACCTTCAGAAAAGATCCACCAAGCTCTTGAACATAATCAATTGTTGAACCAAGGACATGCATCTCACTAACTATATCTACTATCAAAAATATCTCTCTCATGTCAGATGGATCATGACCAATACTCAGCTTGTAATCTGAAGGGTCTGGGTCGTCTATGAAGTCCCACTTATATTGGAACCCTGTACATCCCCCACCTTCTACACCGAACCACACATATTCCTTACCACTATTGATAGCTGTATTTTGCAGATAGTTTTTTGCATTATCTGTTAGATTAACTGGACTTGCTACCATACCTTTCCTCCCTAATTAGTTGGAGGTTTCTGTTGCCAGGTACCTCCGGACCCCGATTAATTATGCTGCAAGAGCAAAATTATCAGATGCTACATTATCGTTAGCATTTACTTTGTTTGACCTATTAAGCGGTCAGCCTTGTGACTCCGTTTCCCTATTGTCAACCTGTCGATCCTATTTCGACCCCATCAAAAACATACCAGAAGTATGCTTTTGGTGGAGCCGATGGGTACTGCCCCCATGTCCAGAATTGTGTTCAGTCCACCTCAACATCACTACCTATTTATACATTACATATCATACAAAGTCAACAAGCAATCCTTCATGAAACATTTCTACTGGATGTATCTTTCCATAGAACTCATTCTGTTCCCATGATTGGTCTTCATCATTCCAATCAAACCAAGGACTGACACCCAAAATAATATTAATTCTTTTGGATATTTCTCCTTTTTTTCTTATAACAGCATGCGGTTCTCCCGTATCAAAATGATACATATAGCCAGGATGCATAAGCATTTGTTCATCTTCGGTTGCTATGTATGCTGTTTTATCCAAATACAAAGGAATGTTAATACGAAAGTTCATATAGAAGGATTCGTCACGATGCCAATGCAAATCACCAGACTTCATCTCCACAATACGACCACGAACTATTGTTCTAGGTATCTGACTGAACACTTCCCCAAGGTAACCAGATTCACAAGCTGGTGTCAATCTGTTAAATCCGAGAGCATCGCTATAGGTATTCTTACCGGTTTGGTTCTTTGCGGCTGGATTATACTCCCATTGATGATAATAAGATCTCTCTTTTGACCATACTTCATGAGTGATTATATCTTTGCTGTATAAGAAGTCCCATGCGTGTCCAGCTCCATGATTGTTTACTTTGTCAAAGAACTCAACACGCAAGTCTTTTATATTGACCTGTTCAAATATCTCATTGCCTCTTTTGCCAGCATACATCTCTGGTGGGAGATTGAACTTCCTGTTACCTAGTGTCTGACAGTTTATGTTGATATCTGATTGTTTGAAGTCTGGGTTGTATGTAATGGATAGCCCACCAAGTCTTTGACTACGGAGATCTGATGATCCGTATCCCTCACCAAAGTTTGCTATCAAGAATCCGTGCCACCCATACATACTAAATGCAGCATCTACAGCGGTCTGCAAATTGCTCATTGGCAACTTGCATTCCAATCTGTATATCTTATGTGGCCAAGCCCAGGCTCTAGTTACGTGGTTGACTCTTTCTTCAATATCAGTTTCTCGTCTGATGAAAGAGTCAACTGTATCACAGTCTGGGATATCTTTCTTATAAAACTTAAAACCCATATAATCCATTCTCTTTACATAGCAGCATTGTTCGACCATCTTGATCAAATAGCTTAGCTTTGATCTCGTTCTGATAGTCTCTGATATAGCTTCCTGCATATTTAGTCATGCAACCAGAAGGCTTCTGATTGAACTTTTTACAAGCAATTGTGAAAGCCTGCTTTGCAGTGATATAGTTGTTCTCATACATTGCAAGAACGTCGATTTTGAACTCTAAAGGTCGTTTACTCATAGAAATGCTCCTCCATCTCGTTTAAGAACTCATTGATATCATCAAGAGATATCCGTCCTATAGAACGAATATCAGCCGCAGCTAGCAAGTAGCTCTCGATGCCTGCTGGAATTTCACTGTAATCTTTAAAGTTATATTTCATTTGATTTCCTCTCATACCTTAGTATACATCATAATTGAAACAGGGTCAACAGCTTTTTTCAAAAACTTTTTTTAAAATAATTGTTTTTTAGTGTTGACCTTTTTGATAATCGGTAGTATACTATATTAATAATGAGGAGAGCAGATATGACACATACATTTGACGAGACCATTATTTCAGACCTTCATAAAGAAGCAAGAGGATTTCGTCCTCGTGCTGGTAACTGGTTCTGCGATAAGTGGGACAATGCTGACGATGATGGCAAGCAGGCCATCTGGGATGGTCTCATTGCAGAAATGCAAGAGAATGATCTGGCAGCTGCCGATCATGAAGCAGGTTGCTTGCTTGAGTTCAAGCAGCTAATAGCCGACACCATTGAGAATGGTGCTGGTGATGATATCACCGCTCTTAGGTGGTTGATTCAAGATGGTCGTCAAATTGACCATTCTCAAGACATCGATCACTTCTTCTGGGAGTACGGTGTTCTCCATACTGAGTATGGTAAGGAGTGTGCTGCTGCTCTCCTTAAAGTTTTTGAAAAAGAATGGAAGGAGCCGGATCAGCTGTTGACCGAAAGTGATTTACGTGTATAATAAGAGAATGAACAACATAACTAGGAGACTTAAATGTCACATAATCTTGAAGTAGTAAATGGTGAAGCACAGATGGCCTACACTGGAGAAGTTCCATGGCACGGTCTAGGTGTTAAGGTTGAAGAGAATCTTAGTCCTGCAGAGTTCCAAAAAGCTGCAGGTCTTGATTGGGATGTTGTTGAGCGTCCTGTGTATGCAGAGTTCAATGGCAAACAAATTACATCAGGTCATAAGATGCTGATTCGTGAGACTGATGCTAAGCCTCTTACGATTATCACTGGTGATTGGAATCCAGTACAGAATTCTGAGGCTTTCGAGTTCTTCAATGAGTTCTGTGAAGTTGGAGCCATGAGAATGGAAACTGCTGGTTCATTGAAAGGTGGGCAGTGGGTCTGGGCTTTGGCTAAGATGACTGATACCTTTGAGTTATTTGGTGGTGATTCCATCGAGGGATATCTACTATTTTCTAACCCACACATTTATGGTCGTGGGATTGATATCCAACAGACTCTTACTAGGGTTGTATGTAACAATACTATCAATGTTGCACTACAAGGTCCTTCTAAGAATAAGGTTCGATTCAATCATCGTCGTGCATTTGATGCTGATCTAGCTAAAGAACTTCTTGGTCTAGCTGCTGATAAAATGGAATCCTTCAAATCAATGGCTCAGTTCTTGGGCACTAGGTCTTATAAGGATGAAGTTGTAGCAGAATACTTTGATGAAGTGTTCCCTGGCTACTCTAAGAAGACAGAAGATAAGAAGTCTTCTAAGAATGCTTTGAGAGCTTTCGAAGTACTTGAGACACAGCCTGGAGCAGAATATGCTAAAGGTACATGGTGGCAGGCTCTTAATGCTGCTACTTACTTGGTCGATCATGAGATCGGTAAGTCTCAAGAGTCTCGTTTGATCTCTAACTTCTACGGATCTAACAAGCAGCTAAAGACTCGTGCTTTAGAGAAAGCTCTTGAATATGCTTCCTAAAATTGTTCTAGTAGCCGCTTCAGTTGCTCTGATGAGCACTGAGGCAATGGCTGCTGGACCTGATCCTTGTAATGTGAGAAAGACTACCACTGTCACAACAGATAAGAATGGTAAGGAGATTCTCACTAGCAAGATTACTGCGGACTGTGGCTTTGATGCTAATGCTCTTGAAAGAACAAGAAAGTTAGAATCAACATTGCAAGAAGTCCAAAATAGACTCAACTACATTGAAGAACGTCAAAAGCCTGTTGTAGTTGCTAAGGTACCTAAGGCTGCTCCTGTGGAACCAGTACAGAAAGTAGTATTATTAGGACCTGTTGACAAAGATCCGCTTTTGATAGACTATAAAGGTAAGCGAGTACCTCGATGGAACACTAAGGCGTTTCTTAGAGGATTTTTCAACGGCCTGCGTGAAGGGAATTCATAATGAATAGGTCAATTAAGATTGGTGTAACTGGGTTAGGTCTGTTAGGCTTAACTGCTTGTGGATCTACAAACATTTCTAGTTTGTCTGAGACACCACCTTATGGAGCTAAAGCTCTGTATAACTACAATGTGAAAGCTAATAAGGAACAAGTTGAAAAGATTCCTGATTGGTATCTAAAGATGCCTAAGTCTGAGGATAGTATCTATGCTGTAGGAACTTCTGCTACACCAGATCTACAATTGTCTGTTGATATGGCTATACTAATGGCTAAGACTACTCTGGCTGATAGGTTTCAGAGTCAGTTGAGATCTCAGACTAAAAACTTTATTGCTAAGGTTGGTTCTACAGCTGTAGACACCTCTGTAATAAATGAGCTTGAAAGAGTGACTAAGAATCTAGTTGCTGATACTGATGTCTCTGGCTACAGCTTAGTTGAGAATGTTGTACAGTCTGCTGGTAATCAGTTCCGAGCTTATGTACTACTGAAGTATAATGATGAGGAAGCTAGTAAAGTTCTTATGAATCGTCTCAAGAAAGATAGGATGTTAATGGCTAAGATCCGATCTAACACTGCATTTAAAGAGTTAGATAAGAATGTTGCTGCATCTAAGAAGGAGACAAAGAGTGATCAAGAAGCTGTCATTAAGTCTTATACTAACCAGTAGTATTTTAGTGAGTCCGGCTCAAGCTATTGAGCCGATCTCTATTGCTGCTAGTGTAGTTGGTGGATCTTTGTTTTGTAAAATGATATCATGCAAGACCGTTGTCAATAAGACGGAATTGATTGATCTTTATAAGACCAGACAACATCAACAAGCGCGCTTTGAAGATATTAGAAAGAATGGATTGCAGTTAAATTTTGATAAGAAGTTCTGTAGATCTGTTCCTGATACTGAGGGTGCAATGTGTTATGAAAATGGAAAATGGAGTTTGAAATAATGGAAACGTTTTTAATAGTTGGTGGAGTATTCTTCACACTTCCTTTAGCAATGATGATTGGATATGGTGTTGTAGGCACTGCAGCTAAGTTGACTCAATATGCTGTGGAGGGTGTTATAAATATAGTATCATTCCCTTTTACTTAGGAGTATATTATGGTATCACGAAATGAAGTATTCACCTTTCTGGATCAGCTAAGAGCATCCGGGAAGGTAAATATGTTTGAAGCGCCAAGGCACTTAGAACATAGATTTGACATGACCCCAGAAGAAGCCAAGATGGACTTCTTTCAATGGACACAACATTTACAGCGAGATGAAGATGCGAACAGTAAAGAGATCGACACGAACGTTGCCAAAGGATGGGGCACCAAGGAAGAAGATACGCAAGATCAGGAAGCCTCTAACTCCTGAACAGAAAGCTGAACGCGTTGAGCGTTTAGCTAAAGCTCGTGCAGCTAAAGGTCCTTCTGAACATAAGTCTGTACACTCATCTGTAAGTAGAGACGATAAAGATCCAGTAAATGTCACTACTGTCAGAAAGTGGATCAGATCTAATCAAGAAAGACTAGCAGCTGCAAAGGCAAGCCTCAAGCTCAATGAGAAGAATAGAGAGCTAAACAATGAGGTCAATATTCTTGAAACCTATGTTCATAATATGCAATCATATCTCCGTACTGGAGTGTGGTTGGACTTTAGGTGGGGTGAGAATATGGAAGGCAGAATCAACAGTATTGTAAGAGTCAATGCTTACCATTGGCATCCTGCCGATCCATTTATTGGTATGGTCAAACGTCAAATAGGTACATGGTATAATGATATTGGTCTTTGGACACAAGAGATGAATGAAGAATACTATGGGTTACCTGAGTTTATAGATGATAAACCTAAGACAAAGACCAAAGTCAAGAGAAAAACCAAGGCAAGGAAAAAGCCTAAATAACACGCAAACAATGTTAGAAGGGCTGAAATGTCAAATGTAATTGTGTTTCCTCAAAATAAAGTTGGTTCCAGACCTCCGCAGAATGAAAGCGAGCTTAAAGCTCATGCGGAAGCTATAAGACAGAAGTTTATACAAGACCATGCAACTGACTTTGCTTTTGATGTATTCAGATCATTGGAATCGCATGGATTTGACCTAAGAAGTAGCACTGATATAAAATATGATCTAGTACTTATCAGTGAAGCTATAAAGTCTGCAATGTGCAGATCCCTTGAGCAAAAACATCCTCTACAAGAATTTGCTCAGAACATCATAAACTTGAAAGATGCTGATATCAGCTTTGAAGAATTTGATGAAGAGGATGGCTAACACAAAGGATTAGTTATGATTTTAGTTGATATGAACCAAGTGATGATTTCTAACTTGATGGCACAAATTGGAAGTCATCATAACATTGAACTTGATGAAGACTTAGTTAGACATATGGTTCTGAATTCTCTTAGAGGATACAGAAATAAATTTTCAGAAGAATATGGTGAGTTAGTTATATGCTGTGACGATAAGAACTTCTGGCGTAAGAAACTATACCCATACTACAAAGCCAATCGTAAGAAAGCCAGAAATGATTCTGATCTGGATTGGAGTAATCTGTTCTCGTGTTTGAATGCTATTAGAGAAGAGATAAGAGAGTACTTCCCATACAAAGTTATCCAGGTTGAAGCTGCTGAAGCAGATGATATTATTGCTACTATCATTCATGATGTTGAGGGTTCTCATCTTATGAATGGACACTCTAAACCAGTATTAATTATGTCTGGTGATAAAGACTTTATTCAACTTCATAAGTTCAGTAATGTGAGTCAGTATGACCCAGTACGTAAGCGTTGGATCAAGCATGATAACCCAGAGAAGTATCTGATTGAACATATTGCCAAGGGTGACCGAGGTGATGGTATACCAAACATTTTATCTAAGGATGATTGTTTTATTAATGGTAGACAAAAGCCATTGCGTTCTAAAGTACTAAATACTTTTGTTGACATGAGAAATATTGAAGAAATAGAGAACTATCATACCGATCACATAACTAATTGGAATAGGAATAGACGACTCGTTGACTTGTCTCTTGTTCCAGACTATATTAAAGATGAAGTGAAGAAGCAATACAATGAGGAATTTGAACCAAAGCGTGATCAGCTCTATACGTATTTCCTCAACAAGAAACTTAAAGGATTAATGGAAAACATAGGTGATTTTTAATGGCTTATACTAAAGCTCTGTATGAGATAATTGACGAAGTTAGGAAATCTAAAAACGTTAAAATAAAAGCTGAGATTCTACAACAAAATGAATCTACAGCATTAATTGACTTACTACAACTGACATACAATCCTGGTATCAAATGGTTGCTCCCAGAAGGTGAGCCTCCATTTACACCAGCTGAAGGTATCAATGAGGATGGTGAAGGAACTGATCTTGAAGGTGCGTTGATTGGTAAGATGAGAATGATGAAATACTTCATTTCAGTTGATGGTAATATATTAGAAAATATCAAACCAGCAAAAAGAGAGGTAGTGTTTATACAGCTCCTTGAAACAGTAGCCCCCAAGGATGCAAAGTTAGTTTTAGAAATGAAGAGTGGATCAATCAAAGGTGTATCCACTGGTGTGGTAGAAAAGGCTTTCCCCCAGATCCAAACAAAATAGGAGGCTAATATGAGTCCCGTCCACAAGTCATCCCCTTATGAATACGATGAGGGAGACGAGAAGAAGTCTATGAAGTTCAAAAAAGCTATCAATGCTCGTAAAAATAAAAACAAGGTAAATGCAGCTCTTCGTACAAAAGATGTACAATATATTATGGATATGGAAGACGAAATCTAGTGCCAACTTATACTATTGAAGACACCAAGACAAACAAAACATATGATGTGAATGTTAAGTACACGGAGCTCCAAGAGTTATTAGTACAACATCCCCATCTAAGAAAAGTAATAACAGCTCCTAACATTATTGGTGGTGTTGGAGGCTTCAAGACAGACTCAGGATGGAAGGACCTTCTGAAGACTGTTAAAAAAGGATCTGGCGCCGGTAATACGATTGATATTTGATATGGCTCGTAGATTAACTAAGCGTCAGAAGCGTATGCTGCGTCAGGATGGACTGTTGGATGAACACAATGAAGTCCGACAGGGTAAGTTCAATCTTATTGACATTGAAGGTGCGTTTGATCTAACTGATACTCAAGAACAAGTCATGGATGCATATGAGTCTGGTAAGCACCTAGTGTTGCATGGTATGGCAGGTACAGGTAAGACTTTCCTTTCAATGTATCTTGCATTGAATGAGATACAGAATAACCCTCTTGGTGATGGACCTCAGAAAGTATACATTGTTAGATCTGTAGTCCCCACGAGAGACATGGGGTTTTTGCCTGGCAATTGGCAGCAGAAATCTGCGGTTTATTCAGAGCCATACAGACAGATAGCCAGTGAATTGTATGGACGTGGCGATGCATATGATATACTATCTAACAAGAATATGGTAGAGTTTATAACTACAAGTTTTGTTAGAGGTACAACATTCCGTAACTGTGTTATTGTTGTGGATGAAATGAACAATATGAATTTTCATGAACTTGATAGTCTGATTACTCGAGTAGGTGAGAACTGTAGGATTATATTCTGTGGTGATTATAGACAAACAGACTTAACTCTTGAACAAGATAGAAATGGTTTAAAGCAGTTTCAAAAGATACTAAATAACATAGAGTCGTTTACAAGTTTTGAATTTGGAGTAGACGACATAGTGAGATCCGGTATAGTCCGGGAGTATATTATTGAGAAGAGCAACCTTGGGTATGTTTAAACACACATTAGTTGAATTTGATGAACTTGAAACTATTACAGAAGATAAGAAAAGATTTTATCTAACACCAGAAGGCAATAAGTATCCTTCTGTAACTACTGTGTGTAGTCTAGCTACTATTGATAGTATCAAGAAGTGGCGTAAGAGAGTTGGTAACGAACAAGCTAATAAGATATCATCAAAGGCCTCATCACGAGGTACTAAGGTGCATAAGTTAGTTGAAGACTATGTTAATAATAAAGACTTAGACTTTGAGAATGTGTTACCAGTTAATCTGTTTATGTTCAAGCAGATTAAACCTATCTTAGATACCTACCTAGAAAATGTCTATGCAATAGAGTGTCCATTGTATAGCGACTATCTTGAAACTGCAGGCCGTGTTGATTGTATAGGTACATTCAAAGGTAAGCCTGCTATCATTGACTTTAAGACAGCTAACAAAAGAAAGCAGCGGTCTTGGATTCATAATTATTTTATGCAAGAAGCAGCGTATGCAGTTATGTTTGAAGAAAGGACTAAAATACCTATCTCAAGAATAGTAACTGTGATTGCTGTAGAACAAGACGAACCTCAATTGTTTATTGAAAAGAGAGATGATTATATCAATCTCTTTCAACAATATAGATCTCTTTATAAGGAGAAGTACAGTGTATAAAATATTAGTTGTACTGATGTCACTATTTGTTAGTACAGCAGCATTAGCTGAACAAGGTGCATACATGAGTAGTAAACCAGCGGCATGTATGGATACAAATAAAATGTTAAAGAAGTTTACTGATGACAAGAATGAACAAGTCATCTTTAAATATAAAGATCCAATACACAATACAATAGGTATGATATTTTACAACCACGTACTAAAAGTAGTCCATGCTGTTGAGCTAGCTCCAGCTCAAGGAGGTGTTAATGCTTGTGTTATTGTATTTGGTAAGGACGTAAAAGCTACTACTTGGAAATAGAAAGAGTAGCTTCAGGAAATCTTTCTTTCCATTCATCTACACTAATATGCTCAATGGGTGGGGTTGATTTCCCTTCCCATGCAAGTACTTGCCATGCTTTCCAATTGTCATCATCTGGGAATGTCTTAAACATTTTGTCTTGAACAACATTGAAGCTTGTATCATATTGTTTGTTGAAAAACTTACATATGACATTCAATGGTCTAATTCTTTGGACATGTTCCATTGTCATGATCATAGAGTTTCTACCAGATGATGCCATATCTCTTTGCATAGGAAACAAATAAGCTGATTTAGCCGGCCAATCAGCCTTGTATACGCCTCTCTGAACCGGTCCAAGTAGTTCACTGGTCCTCTTACGGAACTTAGGTGCTACATAAAGTCTCGTCATTACTCTATAGATACCTACTGGAAAATTGTGTTTCTGTACACCAGCACAACACCATATCTCACCATCTATCTTAGAGAACGTCCACATAGGATAAGTTTTCCAAAAGTCTTTGTCTAGTAGATAATCAAACCAATCTGCATTACGATCAGCTGTTCCTAATTCTCTTTGTTGAATTAAGAACTCTCTGAACTCTTCTTGGTTGTCTGGTGTTAGTTTTTCACTAGTAGGAACCGAATACTTTGTCACAGGATAACCTGACCCTTCTCACATATTCTCTTTGCTTCTTTGTAACAGCAAACTCATCATCTACAGTATCTAATAGTAATTGAAGTTCACTTACAGCCTTGTATACATTATATCTACCTTGGTCTGATATCCTATCCCATAACAAATTGGCACCGGATTCTATTTTCTTCATTTCATTATATTCTTCTGGTGACATATCAACCCCCATTAGCCAAGCCTTCTAAAAATATCTTCCATTGCATAGACCTAACATCCCAATTGTAGAATGCATCGGTGTATTGCTTCTGCATATGTAATCTATCTTGTAGTGCACTATCATCTACTAATGATACTGCGTTAAACAAGTTCTGTGCAAAGATCTGAGCATGATCATTAGCTACTTCGTGTACTGGATACATCATAGTCCAGTTAGCAGCTGTCTCTGGTAACCCAGCAAACGAACTATGAACACATAATAACTTTGCTGACATAGCTTCCATAAGAACCATACAACTTGTCTCAGGCCACACACATGGGTATGCGAGTATATGCATCTTCTTCAGGTTTTCTCTCATCTCTGCATTTGGTACAGATCCATGATAATGAATACCTTCGGTGTTCTTACACTTATCAATTAGTGCTTTGTGCTCCTTGTCTCTCTCAGGCCACCCATACAATTTGAAACTAGAGTATACATGTAGATTAACAGGCTTCTTTATACTCTGAAAGTGATTGGCCTTCATCTCTTCAAATACAGGAACAAGGATATCTAATCCTCTATGTGGTGTGGAGAAATATACTAGATTAATCTCATCTGTTGGCTTTTCATGATCGTCAATTGGATCAATAGCATTTTGAAGTACATAACCTGATGAGTGAGGTATACCAAGATGATACATATAGTCTTGAAATTGCCAGTGAGATACAAACACAAGTTTGTCATACTTCTCATGACCACCATCTTTCAGATGTTCAACTTCAGGATCTTGTGCTAGATCATGACACCAAAGTATCTTCTTCTTATCTTCTTTTAGCTTACGAGGTCTTGAACAAATAATTTGGAATTGATCAATCAGATCTTTTGGCATCTCCTTATACAATCTATTTTGCATAAGCTCAGTACCACCCCAAGCATTTTTATTCAACTCATTTTTTTCTGGACCACTGTCCATTATTGTCAATTTTACCATAATAAATTATCTTCCGCTCTGTACTGATTCCTCTACATATACTTTGAAGTCATCAAAGCCACCAATGTGTAGGTCACCAACAAATATTTGTGGAACAGTAGTAGTTCCAGGAGGTACTTTTGAAAGTAACTCATCTCTGTGGTGTGGATGTGATTCAAGATTAAGTTCTTCGTATGGAAGATTCAATGAATCCATAAGTGCCTTTGCTGCATCACAAAAGCCACATAGATCTCTGGTGTAGATAGTATATAGTGCCATCACTCATTCCTCATAGATAAATGGATCGTGTTTACGAATCTCTTCAAGTCTCTTTCTTCTTTTGTATCTTATATATGGATATGTAATCCAATCAATGAAGTTATGCCAGATCTGGGTAAGCATTCATTATCTCCGGGTAAATATGTTCTGCCCAATCAATATGAGCTTGTTCTCCAAGATGCCAATACGTCTGGCTTTTTGGTGCATGGCCTTTAACCTCAGTACACCACCTATAGTAATTAAAATGTTTGTCCATAGGCTTGTAATAATATTTTTCATCTATAGTAGTATAAATTTTTTGATTACCCACAAAAGGAGGGAACGTAATGTCTTGATGTGGCTTAGGAGGGTTAGATGTATGGGTATCATAAAAGTTTTCAATAGCATTGAACATATAATATTTATATGGTGATACTGTCATCATACTCTGTATAGCATAAATGTAGGATGCAAGTCTGTTAGCAGCAATTACATCATCTGCCCAAACATATGCCATATCAAATGCCTTACGTATCTCTTTGTCTTTAAGCATAAGTGGATTAGTACCAACGGTTGCTGGAATGTATTTGTTGTCTGCTCGTAAACCATAATCACCAGCTTGTTTCCACTCATTTTGATCTTCTTGTTTGTATCTCATATCAAGTCTATTCAAACTAGTCCATCCTATCAGAAAGAAGTAATTATAGTCTTCTCTTATAGGAGCATAGTAACCATATCCTGATTCTACATCATTCATAATTGTACAGAACTGATCAAATATTCTGTGATTGCTACCACCACATTGAGCATAGTTTAAATGTTGGTAATTCCATTTCTCTGCAATCTTAGCACCGTAAGATAACTGTCTCTGCTCATCACTATCACCAACACCTAGAGTCTCGCTACCAGCTGTATGACTACAACCAAGAGATATAAGCACACCCTTGTAGCTATCATATCCCTTCCAGCTAGATTTATTAGCTTCGTATACGTGACTAAATGGGTCTACTTCAGACATACTGACTCATCCATGGTAAGTAATCGCTTCCTTTTAACTTTCTAAATTTATCTGATGCTCTTTGCACATCTAAGAATTGGTCCCACATATGAGGGTCACGGTCTTCCATAATAATTTTTGCTAAGTTATTTAGGTTGTTGAGATTATCTTGTTCCCAATCATTTTCTATTGTACCCTTTACTCGATTATAAGTCAACTCTATTTGTTTAACTGCTGCGTGTTTCAGCTCAGTAGGTAGATGGCGAAAATGGTAGTACCTAGGGAAATCAACAATGTTAATATGAGGAAGTATGTTAATATAACCGTGAGGAGCCCTGGCTTCTCTATCGAAATAGTGAAATTTCTGATATTGATTCCTCGAAAACTCATACACTTCGCCGATGTCTAAGATGTTAAGCATACTTACTGTTGTATGCAACTGCACATTGATATGCTTAACCTCTTTACACCTCTGTCTTAGCTTGTCGAAGTTCTTCTCAATCACTGACCATTTACTAGGATGCCTTATATAGTATGCTTTGTCACCCACTGCATCTACACTTATACCAAGATTAATGTGCTCAAAGTGTGACCAAAGATCAATCAAGGCATTGGGTATTGTAGTTCCATTTGATGTATATTGTAGTGTTTT
>UEXM01001080.1_pt1 | contig 24940 bp, 25 predicted proteins | sample 1796661 | NCBI WGS metagenome assembly UEXM01 (sample SAMEA4772469, study PRJEB27181) | metagenome | reverse complement strand
GACTATCATAATAAAAATGAGATACGCAATTTAAAACATACGATCTTTGTCTAGTAAAATCTGCAATGTTGTTTATACTAATTACTTTAAAACTGAATAATTTAGTTTCATCTTTATAACCTAGTTCAATACCAACAACATCACCAGCATTAGGTTTCCAGCTATGTAAAAAATTAATACCATCAGATATTAAAATTTCAGCAGAGGCTGATACACTATTAATACTAGTGTTAAGATTAAGTTCTTTAAAGAGCTCAGTAATATCAGCTTTGTCAGAACCATTAGTAATGGTAACATTTGATATTTTAACTCTACCTGGAAAATATTGGAATTCACCACTCATAATTTACTCGTTGGTTAAGTTTCTAAGTTCTTTTTCCATCTGCTCAATAAAATTAATAGAAGGTAAAGCTATTGTTCTGTTTTTTTCATTATTATTAAATTCATGTGTAAAATAAGACACAGGGGTTAAAGTAGGTCTTACTAATAACCTATTGTAAGCATCCCTATATTCACCGCTAGCAGTTTCAAAAGAATAGATATTTTCTTCTATGTCAACAAAATGTCTAGGTCTGTAAATCACACCCGAGCCATCAGAGTCTTCATAATTATTAGAAGGGGAACCTGTAAAATTTATGAACTCTAGAGTTTTTAGTCTAGACAAAACAACTTTATCACCTGATTGATTTCTTTGAGTTTGGTATTTTTTAACTAAGTGATCTTCTAACTGTTGACTAGTTTTAGGCCATTGGGTGTACATGTTAGTAATATTATTAGCTAATAAAATACACCAGTGGTAGTCAGATTTGTTGTACGTTTTAGCGCTTATAATATCAGGAGTTTCTCCATCATTAATATAATATTTTGAAAATCTAGTATCTTTTCTAATAACTTCATCTTTTAAATTTAATCTAATAGAAAGGTTTTTAAAAAATCTAGACTTGCCATCAGGAAAAGAGTAATTAATGTAATTAAAATGTTTAAAATAACTCATGTTTAACCATCCACACTATCATCTAACATAGCTCTTTTTGCATCAGCTCCACCAGCTCCTAACACGTCTAAAGCTTTTTCTGTTTTAGATAAAGGTTTAGGTGTAAAAGGATCACCTTTTCTATAAAGAGGCTCAATTTCAATAAATTGTAATCTTAATGTGACATCCATTGGCGCGCCATCATTATATGTAGAGTTGCCAGCTTCGCCACCATATGATACATCTACACTTTGAAGAAAACAATTTTTAGGTTGCATATGAAATTGCATAGGGTTACCTTTTCTTTGGTATTGTATTTCCCACTGGCAAGGAACTTCATACAATCCAATACCAGATTCTTCTACTCTACTTGGTAACATAAAGTATAAAAACATATCACATATTTCTTTAATAGAAGAAGATTCATTTTCATCTTTTGCTACTAATCTAAACTCATAAGCAAATTGTCTGTGTAATACACTATTAAAGACTTGAAAAGAAAAATTGTTGCTAACTCTATTAGTTGCTACCCCTAAGATAGCTCTTCTATTACCTGAGGATACAAGATCTTGTATTGCACCTGGTAACAATTGACCTACCGTAGAACTAAAATCTGCTCTTTCAGCTCTTGAAGCTTCAGCAGCGCCTACACCTACACCACCTAAAGCGGCAGTTTCATAATCCACAGAAGAATTAGTTTCTAAGTTTTGAGGCATGTAAAGGTTAATACTACCGGCTGATTGCAGCGTGTCTGGTTTTACAGATATACCAAAATTAAGATGTTTAGAATTAATATCAAATATATTTTTAACTAAACTTTTACCTGCTCCTATTAAACCACCAACAGCAGTAGGACTATTACTAAATGCATTAGCAGCCTCAGTCATAGCACCTGTTACTGCACCGATTGTTTGTTGTACACCAGCTGCTGCTGATTGAAAGTTACCTAAAGCAGCAGCAGCATTACCTGCTAATCCCCCTAGACCTTGAACTGCTGATCCAGGAATTATACCATTTGCAGAGCCACCACCTAACGACGGTGAACCAACTCCGTTAGAACCTTTTCTTAAACTTTCGGAACCACCGTATTTTATTACTTTAGGAACAAACCTAATGTAGTTTGGTACTTGATCAGTACCAACATTTCTAGGAAATCTAAGCGATTTAAAATTAAAAGCCATTAAATAAATACCTCGTTACACTATTTAATAAGGTTAATATGGCTTATAAAGGAAAATTTTCTACGTTTGATAACCCTCAAAAGTATATAGGTGACACTACAAATGTTACTTATAGATCTTTATGGGAAAGAAACGTAATGAGATGGTTAGATTCTAACCCTGATGTAGTTGAATGGGGTTCTGAAGAATTATATATTCCTTATGAACATCCTATAAGAGGTGGTAAAGCTAAATACTATCCTGATTTTATAGTAAAATGGAGTAACGGTCAGATAAAATTAATTGAAGTTAAACCTTTTGCACAAACAAGAAGACCTAATAAACCTAATAGACAAACTCAAAAATATCTAAGTGAAGTTATGACATTCGCTGTTAATCAAGAAAAATGGGCTGCTGCTCAAGAGTTCAGCGCTCGTAATAAGATGGATTTTGAGATATGGACAGAAATAAAACTAAAAAAGTTTGGGATACTTAATTGGGAAACGGATAAAGCGGTACTAATGCAAGAGAGTAAAAACTCTAATAAACCTAAACTTAAACACATTAATAAAAAGAAACCCAATAGACCTAAAAGAAGATCTTAATATTACATTACAACTTTTTCTTGTTGAGGTCTTATCTTAGCAATAATAGCATTATTTTGAATAGTTTGAGTGTTCTGAAAATTTGAGAATGTCATTTTCTCTCTTGCAGCTTTAGCTTCATCTATCTCTATTTCTTTTTGCTTGTCAGTGAGTTCTGTACTATCTTGAATTGACTTGATATAATCTTTATATGTACCTGTACCGCTAGTTAATAATTTATTATCTATTTGTTTAGCAGCGCCCATTGCATCAAATTCTGCTTGCATCTCAGCTAGCTCAGCTTCTTGTCTTTGCATAAACCTACTTGTACGACCTTGTTCTCTCTGAAAAGCGACATTAGCTCTTTTTTCTTCTAGATCTTTTTCTGCTTTTTTGTATCTTTCTTCTGACGATAATTCCATACCTAAGAAATCTTTTACAGCAAATACAGCGTCATCCCATGAACTCTTAATCCAGCTCCATATATTTTTAAATACGTCTGCGATACCTTCAAAGATAGGGTCAAGAAATTTACTTACGCTTTGTTCAACTTTATCTAAAGTTTCATCACTTAAAAGCCCTAGAGTAAGCATATTAAGAAGTGACTTAACAAAACCACCAAGCCCTGCAGACAATGCTTGTGATATGTCACCTGATTTTTCAAACTCATCCATACCAGCACTAAAGCCATCGAATATAGATTTTAAAGCTACAACAGCTGCAATAGCAATACCTAATGGTACTAACACAGCGGAAAGAGTAGGTGCAAGAGTAGCCATTAAAGCAGTTAAAGCGGCTTTACCACCAACAGCTGCGAAGACAGTTCCTAAACCAGAAGCAATTGTAGACATAGCGGTAAAGATAGGTCCTATAGCACTTACAAAAGACAGCGCAGCGCCAGCTAGTTTAACACCTGCTAGTATACCAACAACATTAAGTAACATACTTTCTGAACTTAAAAGTTCACTACCTACACCACCAAGACCGCTAGTCAATTGACCTAGACCACCAGCAATATCACCTTCTAGTACTCTTTTAATACCTTCAAAAGCATTTTTAACATTAGGCCACATAGCTTTTAAAGATGTTTTTATAGCTTCAAACTCTGTTGATAAGAATTCAATTATATCTGTTACTACAACGTTTATATCTTTAGCTAAATCAGCAGTTTCACCATCTGTTAATCCTGTGAAAGATTGTATAACAGAAGCTAATCCGGAAGATAGTCTTTCTCCAAACGTTGCGTTTTCTCCAAATATCTTATCAGCAGCACTCCAACCTTCTAAGAAAGAAATAAAACCAACTGTAGCTAGACCAACCGCTAATATCTTTTTTAAGAAATCCCAAAAACCTCCCACTGATTTTGCAACTTTGTTTAAACCCAAAGCTGTACCTAAATCTTTAAACCCTTTTTTAATTTCGCCAAAGCCAGTTCCAATCATTTTTAATCTATCAAAAAACTCACTCTTAAAATCAACACCAAGAAACTTACCTAACCCCGAAGCTACACCATCAGCACCATCATCAGCCATTCTAGCTTTTAAAGCTTTTCTGGTATCTTTAATATCATCACCCATTTTGGTAGTCAAGTTTTTAAATTCTTGAGCAGGAAACGCTCTTTGACTGCTTTCAAATGCTTCTTTTAATGCTTTTTCATTAGCGTTTTTATCTGCTAATACAGCTTTAATCGAGTTAAGAGTTTTAAGTTCAGGAGACTCTGCCATTTTGTTTTCTCATTTTCTCATTTTCTTCTTCAATATGTTGTCTCAAAAGAGAGACATAAACTTCCCTCTCCCACGGTATCATATTTTCTATTTCTTCTACTGACCAATTATGATGTTGTTTCATATTAAAAATTAACTGGTAGTAGTTAATTAGGTCAATGTGAGAGAGGCTTATTAAAAAAAATCAGATAATCCTTCTAATGTATTAGTGTTAACCGTACCACAATGTTTACATGTGTACTCTGTATCATAAGACACTTTTGGTATTTTAAGAACATAATTTTGTAAGTCTGAAAATTGTGCTGAAGTTAATTGATTAATAATACCTTCTACATCAGCTATTTCGTTTGGACCCACATCAATAGTTTCTTCACCATAAAATACTTTTTCAACGTTACCAGCAATAAAATTAATAATACTATCTGGATTATTTTCTGCTTTAGAAAAACTATCAATGTTTGGTGTTTTCATTTTAAACATAATGTCATCAGTAATTTTTATATTGGTTTTAAACTCTTCAAGACCTCTTAATTCTACTTTAGTTAGATCTACTTTAACTTCATTTGCTGTTTCACATTCAGAGCAAGTCATCATAATATCAGCAGTTTCTCCAACTGAAACCGCTCTTATTTTTAAAAACAAATACTCTACGTCAAAAGAAGCTAATTCGTTAACTTGTATGTTATCAACACAATTAGAGATAACTGATTTTAAGCCATCTACCATCTGGTTAACATCTTTTGATTCCGAAGCAAGTAACAAAACTTTTTCATCTCCTACCTTAAAAGGTGTGATATTAACTTCTGTTTTATTAGAAGGAATTATCTCTCTATACGTAGGTGTATTAATTTTAATATTCTTAAGCTGACTCATTATTTGATCCTTTCATAATTATGATACTTAAACGTCATTGTTAGTCTAAGTAAGTCGCCTTGATCTGATTGTAACGCCTGTGCGCCAACGTTAGTAGGATATACTTCATTAAATCTATATTCAGCAGTTTCTTTACTCCAGCTTTGATCGTATTTAGATATTTCCATTCTTGCCGTGTATTCATTATAATAACCATGCTGTTTAGCTTTAGGGTTAAAAATTATATCTTGCCAGTTTTCAAAAAATCTTCTTTCTCTTAAGTCTTCTGCGCTATAATAAACTAATGTTAAATCACCGTGTTGGTGTCTAACCCCTATTTGTCTAGATTCACCATAATCTCTATATTCCATACTTAAGATATCTCTTCCAGGTAATTCAGCTGCGTTACAAAATAAATTAAGACTTTCTGTTACACCTCTTGTATTAGTTAATACAGAACCAAGAGTTGGTAAAGATAAATTAGAACCTATTATATCATTACCGATATCTAATATATCATTCAATCCATTTACAGCAGCATCAGCAGCATCTAAACCAGGTAAGTTAACATTAACGTTTAAAGGTCCTCTAGACAGCAAATTACTAATTGCGTTATTAGTAGAAGTTAAACCTTTAGGTGGGTATATCCTACATAGCCACCTATTGTCCCTTGCTATCCCTTGCGTAGACAGCTTTGCTTTCATTTCTCCTATATTCATATACCTAACCTACTATCTCTCCATACTTTCTTTTGACCTGCTTTTACAAAGCTTTCAAATGGTAACTGTATAGCTATTTCCCATTCATCTTTAGGTATAGTCACAGGAGGAGATTTTACTTGTTTTACTAGATATCTCTTAAGACAAACACTAGTAATGGGATTGTTTTCTAACGCGGAAGCGATAGCTCTTAAAGGTTTTTTTCTGTAATCAATTTCTTCTAATAACGTAACTCTTAATTGTGGAGGTAGATAATGTAAATTAGCTCCATACCACCCTGTTTGGTTAATATCAAGCATAATTATTAGAGGGTATTCATCATAATACTTAAGAGTCTCTTTAAACTTAGGGTCATAAGCATATGTCATAAGTTTACCTGGACCGGGTCTTTCTTTCTTGAGATTCTTAGTAACTCTATCGTGGTTTCTTATTCTAGAATCTTTTCTTATTCTATTTCTAAACCATTCAATGGATTCTTTTGATCCCATTGAAATTTCCGCTTTGGCTGCTAGTTCTCTATATCTATTAAATAAGTTATTAGGCATAAATTATTTATGACAAATTTTATAATTGTTTTAGGAGATATTTAATGGAACCACAAGACAACAAAGATGTTATAGAATCCGGCAGAATTGCATGGAATAAGCTGTCTGATATAATGGATTTAGAACCTGAACTGTTTGATGACTATAATAGTTTTAAAGAGTTCTACGAACAGTTGTGTAGAAAGCTATTTGAAGAAGAAGGAAAATCATTATAATGCCTGTTTATAATTTTATAAACAAATCCGGTGAAATCGAACAACACACTTTAAGCTATAATGATCTAGCTGAATTTAAGAATAATAATCCGGATTTAGAATACACTTTAAGTACTCCTACCTTTATAGGCGGTAAGTCTGTTGAGAGCGGAAGGTTGCCTGAAGGTTTTAAAGACAGAATGAGACTACTTAAACAACAAAACCCATTATCAAAAGCTGTGGATCATCTTATATAATGAAACCAATTTCAAAAGACGAAAAAGCGTTCTTTGAGCGTAAGCTAGCTGCTGTTAGAGATAAAGTAGAATTATCTTTTGACGAAGTAGAAGGTGGCGTTTTTAATTTACCAGACCCTAAAGAAATTTATGAATACTTAGATAAATTTGTAGTAGGTCAAGATAGAGCTAAAAAAATGCTATCAGTATCAGCTCATAACCACTATAAAAGATTACTTATATACAAAGAATCAGATTATGAAAAAAGATTAGACAAAACTAATCTTATGTTATTAGGTCCAACTGGTTCTGGTAAGACATTTTTAGTTAAAAAGTTAGCTGAATTTTTAAAGATACCTTGTCATATTGCTGATGCTAATAGTTTAACTGCAGCAGGTTATGTAGGTAAAGATGTTGATTCTCTTATTGAAGGTTTAGTAGATGCTTCACAAGGTAACTATGATGCAGCTAGTACTGGTATAATTTTTATTGACGAGTTTGATAAAATAGCTAAAAGAAAAATACCTGGTAAAAATAGAGATGTTGGTGGTGAAGCTGTACAACAAGCTTTGCTTAAACTTATTGAAGGTACTAAAGTAGATGTAGAAAGATCAACAGGATTTGCAAAAGTAAAATTTACTATTGATACATCCAATATACTTATTATTGTAGGTGGAGCCTTTGTAGATTTAGAAGAAATAGTAGCTAAAAGACTTAAAGTAGGTCCTACAACTAATTTTGGTTTTGGTGCAGCACTTAATCAATCTACATCTGATCTTGGTTTATTACATCAAGCTAAACCAGAAGATCTAGAGGAGTTTGGTTTCATTCCAGAAATACTAGGTCGTATACCATTACTAGCGGTACTCAATGAATTAACTGTAGAAGATTTAGTTAATATTCTATCTAAAGTTGACGACAATCTAATATACCAATACAAAGAACTTTTTAATCATTCAGAAAAAACTCTTAGTTTTGACGATAATAGTTTATATGAGATAGCCGTGTTAGCTAAACAACAGAAAACAGGAGCTCGTGGTTTGCGAAGTATTTTAGAAAATATATTATTAGAACATATGTTTGAACTAAGCGATGCTACGATTACAAAAGAAGATGTTAAAAAAGTTCAATCACATTTGGGCAGATCTACCGAAGCTTAAACAGATAAACTCTAATGAGGGTCGCAGATATGCAGTTAATGAGGAAACTAAATATCCTTCTATTACAACTGTCCTTTCTAAAACTAAAGATCTTACTGCACTTAAAGCGTGGCGTAAGAGAGTTGGCGAAGAAATGGCAAACAAAATTACTACAGCTGCTACAACACGTGGTACTTCTATGCATAAGCTTTGTGAAGATTACTTGCTCAATCAAACTCTGGATGATCTTGGTTCTACTTCTGGCGAGTTATTGTTTAGGGGAATTCGACCTTACTTAGATAGGATAGATAATGTACAAGCACTTGAATCAGGATTGTTCTCTCATAAATTACATGTCGCCGGAACTGTTGACTGCGTTGCGGACTATGACGGTGAGCTCACAATTATTGACTTCAAGACAGCGAAGTCTGTTAAGCGAGAGTCTTATATACACGACTACTACATACAAGGCGCGTTCTACTTCACTTCATTCTACGAGTTAACAGGTCAACTACCAAAACAGATATTAGTGTTAATATCTGTACAAGATGGCTCAGTTCAAGAGTTCTTTATTAGAGGTAAAGATATTATTCATTGGACTGAACAATTGAGAGAAAGGATTAAACAATATGAATCTTCTCAAGCCAAGTGATATAGCAGAAGCGGCTATGGATATTACAAACTTCGTTACTGCTAACCAGTTAGCAGATAATGATAAACAAAAAATATTGGAAATGGTTCGCGATTTTTATCAAGATAAAAACGAACATATTATTGATCAATATTTAGCTACATTAGCTCAACGTACTATTGACAAACATTATCCACAGACAGGTTTTGAAGAATAATGTTTTCTACCGATAGTGAAATAACTAGAAGAGTAAAAAATTTGTCAGAGGAAATAGAATCATTAAAAAAGATATCTCCTGAACTTAACTATATTGAATGTACAGTTGAGATATGCGAAAGATATAATATCGAATTTGAATCGGTTAAGAAAGCACTACCTAAAGTAATTAAAGAAAAGATTGAAGCTGATGCAATGGAATTGAACATGCTTAAGTATAAGACAGGTAAAATTGTTTGACAAAAGATGGTTATGAAGTATATATTATGTACTTGGCTTTGCAACGTCATTTCAGTACTAATTATGATTACTTCCAGTACAACGGAAAAGTTAAGGCTTCTGCGGACGCGTATTCAGCTCGTAATGATATCTTTAGCTTTGAAAAACTTACGAAAATTATACGCAAAGAAGATAGAGAAGATTTCTTTGTAGCTCATTTTTTAGAAAACCCTAAAGAATGGATTCGTAATATGTCTAAACCCAAAATGGAAGAGTATAGAGCTATATTCAAAAACTTCCCATCTAAATTTGAGCAAGATTTACATTTTATAAAATTAAACAATCCAGCTAACATGATTTTTTGTAACGAAGACAAAATACCAGAGATTCATAAGTACTGTATTAATAACACTATTTCAATTGAAACAGTTTGTATGTTAGATGAAATTTTTCCATACATAGAGAAACATCAAAAGGTGGTTAAGGTTCCTTTTGTTTGGCCTGATTACATTAACAAGGTCGTAAAGTATAAACCATTTGTAAAGAAAAAACTTTCAAATAACCTTATAAATATTATAGATGTTGCACGCAATGTCTTATTATAACGAAACTACGAAACAGAGAAACAGGAGAATATAAATGTCGTTTCAAGATTATCTAAAGAACCGTCAAGAAGCTTTCAGCACTATGACGGAAACTCTCAAAAAAGAAGTAAATACAGAAAACCGTTCAGGTGATGATGATCGTATTTGGAAACCTAAAATGGGTACTGATAATACGGGTTATGCGGTAGTAAGATTTTTACCAGGTAGTGATGTAAATAAAACACCTTGGGTAAGAGTTTACTCGCATGGTTTTCAAGGCCCTACTGGTAAGTGGTACATTGAAAAGTCTCTTACCACTGTTGGTCAACAAGACCCGGTATCAGAATATAATTCTAAATTATGGAATACTGGTATCGAGTCTAATAAAGAGATTGCTCGTAAACAAAAACGTCGTACGTCATACTATGCTAACGTTTTAGTAGTAAAGGATCCAGCTAACCCTTCAAATGAAGGTAAAGTTATGATTTATCAATTTGGTCAAAAGATCTTTGATAAAGTAATGGGTGCTATGCAACCTGAGTTTGCAGATGAAGAAGCTGTAAATCCTTTCGATCTTATCGAAGGTGCTAACTTCCGTATCAAGATTAAAATTGTATCTGGGTATTGGAATTATGATTCTTCTGAATTTGAACGACCTTCTGCATTATCAGAAGATGAAGGTAAACTAGAAGCTGTATTTAACGCTCAACATAATGTACATGAAATGGTTGACCCAACTACATTCAAGTCATATGAAGAACTTAATACTAAGCTAATGGGTGTAATTGGTCAGATGTCAGGTGATAGTTATCAAGAAACTTCTAATAATGTATCAGTACCTACTGCTGAGACTACAAATACAAAAGAAGAATTTGATGCTGTGTTCAAAAAACCTACTGATACTACAACAAGCTCTACTGATGAAGATGACTTAGAAGACTATTTTAAATCGCTTGCTGCGGACTAATATGCCATTGTAGCGTTAGAAAAAGGAGGCAATTGCCTCCTTTTTTTATGTTTTCTTCTTTATATCTTTTCCTGCAACAAATCCAGAGTTACTATCGACATCTAAACGTGTTGTATTTTTCCACGAGTACATACTGCTGCCAGCATTGCCAGTTCCTAACGCAATATTTGTACCATTACCTGCAGGAGAGGGTATAGTAGCTACTTTGTAATAATTAACAGTTGATGTTGTATTTTCATAAAGAGTTAAAGTTTCAGCACTAGCTATTTGGTTGCCGGCAGAAGGATTGTCAATAGTATCTCCCCATTCTAAATCCATACCACTATTATTTGTAGTGGCTGTATGTTGATAAAAATAAACAGGTTGATAATTATTTGATAAGCGGAATCCAATGTTAACTGCAGGACTTACCGCTCCTGTAGAGAATGTATGTGTAGCTCCAAACGCGCCACCTTTAGTTAAAGTGCGTATTCCTCTACCATATTGATTACCACAATAGACAGTAGTTTCATTTGTACCAGAATTATAAGATGACGAGTGAACAATAAGGTGGTTACACTCGACTACATCACGCAACGTAGGAATACTGTCTGTTCCAAAAACTATTCTACCGGCAGTAAAATTGCTTGTGTGATTATGTTGACACCTGAAATATGTTACACCAGAAGTGTTAGTATATTCCATAACATTATAACGGCCATTCCAATATGTGATATTGACAGATATGTATGAAAAATGAGCCATCGCGCCGGGATTATGAGTTTTAGTTGGTTGGCCTTGCCTAGTAGTTACTGCTGCATTCGAGTTAGTTACTGCACCAGTCCCGTCTGAATTAAATGTTAACGCAGTACTGGTTGATATTGCTGTACCAAGTGTAGCTGACCAGCTATTATTATACAACAAACCTCCTCGATCCCAATCATTAGGAATAAATCCAAAAAAGTTTCTAGAGCCATAGCTTTGGGTGGTCGAAGAAGAATAAGATTGGTTTGTATAGGATGATATTATTTGCCCACCTGAAGCATTACCAGTTCTAAATCGAGAAACAGCGGTTGTATTAGAACTACCTAAACTTACAACTCTTCCAATGTGGTCGTTATTAAAGGTTCCATCTTGGTTAAGACCGAAATACCCGGTTCCTTGATCACCAGCAGAAGCAGGAATTAAAGTACCAATGTTTGTTTGGACAGAAAGAGTGTTATCCAAAAATGTAACCGTTGCAACAGTGGCTTCGTTAGTTGCATCACTATCTGTTACAATATCTCCATTAGATAGTATACTTCCCATATCACTATCAACCATGATTTTGTTACTGTCCACAATGCCTTCTATTTGACTTATTCTTACTAAAACAAAATTAGCTGCAATAGTAAAAGTGGTAGTTTTTTGTACAAAGTTAGTTCCATCTGATGCTTTAAATGTTACATCACCTGTTGTACCTGCTCCTAATTCACTATCTCTTCTTCTTACTATCCATACATTGTCTTTATCACTATCATGTGTAACAGTAGCTGCAACATTGAAGTCAGAATCAACAACAGCTGTATATGTTATCGGTACATCATCACTATCAGTAGCATAAACAACTATTCTTAAATCACTATCTACACTAGATAATTCTAAAGTGTATTCTGAATCTGGTTCTGTAAGCCATTGTGGGTTAAAGTTATTAATAATAGCAATCTTATACCAACCACCGTTGTAAAGATACAAAGCGTTAATTGATGTTACAAGAGCTTTTTCACCTATCGTCGCTGTGCTGGGTAAATCGTCGATGCTTGAATACACTGATGTACCTGCCGCGGCAGGGATATTTTTTGTTGATGCAACTGCTAATGTATCTGAATCAGGTAATATGCTACCTCTATTACCTAATATTTTAGCTAGTAATCTGTTCTTGCCAGCCATTTAATTATCCATCAAATTCTGCAGTTGGTGGTGTAAAGTTACTAGTATATCTAGCATGGTCTAAAGTGATTCTTAAATCTTGGGTATAACCTGCCCAAATATAACCATTATGCCCTGCACCATATGCTACATATCGAGCACTATAATTATTAGTATCAGCATTAGTAGAAATTAATGTTCCGTTTAAATACAATTTTGAACTACCACCTGTTCTAACTTGAGCTACATGGTGCCATGTATTAATTGTAGCAGAAACTCCAGTATGTACGTAACCGGTCAGCGGCCATCCGCCGGTAGATAAGTGGCGCCAAATGCCACTTTGTATTCCAAACCCAACTTGAGTGTTTGTAGAAGTTATGGCTTGATAACCAACTCCTGCTACATTTGAAATTTGTACAGCATATTGACCGGTAGTACTGGTTGTGTAAACCCAAGCTTCAATAGTAAAATCTCTTGTACCTATTGTTTCACCAAGATCCGCGTAAAGATAATTACCACTACCGTTAGTAAATTGTATAGCGGAAGAAGTGGTAAATTTTCTTTGTGTATTACTTACAGTTACAGTCCCTGAACCTTTTTGAATCCATTCTTTGCCAGTACTGGCATCCCAGATGGGATTTTTATTCGTACAAGTTAATAACAATGTATCAGTGTCAGAAACAAATGCAGTTGTAGGTGGGGTGAAATCAGTAGTATATCTTAAAACTTTAGATATTCTAAAATCAGCTAATCTTGCTTTATATTGTCCTAACGATTCATCTCCTCTGGTAGTATATTGTTTAGCGCCAATAGTATTTTGTGCTTTATTATAACTATATGTAGCGGTATCTGGAATAGTGTAAGTGTGAGATAATTTACCATTTACAAAAGATTTCCCTTCTGTACCCGAAAAAGTTAAAGCATAGTGTGCCCATTTGCCAAGATAATCACCACCAGTATTACCAGCACCAATACTAGTCTGTAACCAACCTTGAGCATATACAGCAACACCATTGGATTGAACATTGATAAAAAATCCTGGGTATTGTGCACCTATTCTATTATCGAAAATAGTACCATCATATAATGTATCTCTGTGTAACCAAAATTCTACGGTAAAATTGTTACCCCAACTTGAAGTAATGGCACCAGAATCTACTGCCATATAAGCGCTAGCTGCTTGGAAGTCTAGAGAACCACCGTGATCTGTTTTTGTATAAGTATCATAATCATACGGGCTAAATCTTGCCATCATAGTACTGCCAGGACCGACACCCGTGATGCTTGGAGTAATAGGGTGAGAACTAGTTGATGCATCTTCATTGTAAGGAAGATTACCCAAAAGTAATTTAGTATTTGCTATTGCAGTTAATGGTACAGTTGTTGGTGTGAATGCTGACGTGTAAACTGCTGTTCCTTTTACTACTCTTACGTCTTTAATATAACCTAGCCATGATTGGGTATCCGGAGCTTCTAACCATCTACCGATAGTTAAACCATTACTGGTTCCACTAGCAAAGTTTAATGAATTTGTAACACTTCCTACTTCTGCTCCATTTAAGAACATTTTGAGTGTTGTGCCTGATCTTGAAATTGCGATATGTTCCCATTTATTAAGTTGATATCCGGTACTACTTTGAACAATTAACCCGCCTCCACCATAAAGTTTATAAACTCCACTTTGGATGTATAGACCTAATCCTGTTGAAACAGTTGCTTGACCTAAAATATATTTGTAATTAGATGGAGCAGAAGGTATATAGACCCATGCCTCTATTGTAAAGTCACCAGTACCATAGGTAAAATCAGAACTAGTTGGTGTTGTTAAATAATCTCCGCTACCATCAAAATAATAACTATATCCGCCAGGATGATAAGGTGAGAATGCGGTTGAAATTACACTGCCGCTTTCTGTAATAGTATGACTATTGGCAGAAGCATCAACTTGGTTATCAGTACTTGACGAATCAGCTTTTGTTAACAACCTGGTATAATTAGAACTATCTATACTAGTTATAAACGTCAAATTAAAAGTAGATAGAGTTGAAACTAAGTTTACACCATCACTAGCTTTAAATGTTATTGTTCCAGTACCACTAACAGGTGCAGCACCGTTTTCACTATCAGTAGGTGTAACAATAAACACTCTTCCATTATCACTGTCTTTAGTTACTGTTGCTATCTGATTAAAGTCACTGTCAGTAACAGCTGTATAAATGATAGGAATACCTTCTGAGTCAACAGCTAGGATAGTTATAGTAGTAGATGTGCCATTGATATTAAGATCATAGCTTGAACTAGCTTCAGTTGACCAATACGGTGTATTATTAACTAATGCAATATTGTACCAACCAGAACCTGAGTAAACGTATAGTTTATTAGTTGACGTTACTAATGCTTGATCACCATCAGAAGCAGATGTTGGTAAAGTATCTGCTGATGAATATGTAGCTGTACCTGAAACCGTTGACAAACTTTTTTGAGTTGATACACCAATTGCATCAGAATCTAAAACAGCCGCTTTAATCTGGCCGGTGCCACTTATTAATTTTGATATTAATCTACTTTTAGTTGCCATTTTTTAACCTTTAAATTCTGTTGTTGGTGGTGTGAAGTTTGCAGTATATCTTGCTAAGCCTTTTGTAATTCTAATATCCTGAGCATATCCATTAAGATAAGCGTTAGTTCCTCCACCATATTGCCAACGTCCTAATCTAAGCGGTCTAGTTCCTGCAGCACCTGAAAAATTAGTCGAATCAGTTATTGTACTACCTATTTGTGTACCGTTTACAAACGCTTTTAAATCCGTACCGCTTCTTGATACAGCAATATGATACCAAGTATTTATGACAGGTGTCCACGCAAACTGTCTTGCTATTGCAGTACTGCCGTTATAATAGTAAAAGGTTAAATTATTACTACTGTTGTAATACATGTTCCAATCAGAATAATGAGCAGGTGTTCCATCAATTCCGGTGCCCATACCAATAAAGTGTGGTCTGCCGGCAATACTATTCATGTACCACCAACCTTCTACTGTAAAGTCAACACCTGATTCAAACGAGTAACCATCTGTCTTAACAAAATCTATGTAGTCTCCGTTACCGTCAAAATACACAGCTGAAGAAGTAAGGAAGTTTCTTTGAGTATTACTTGCGGTTACATTACCATAATGAGAAGCAACTGGACCACCATTAGCTTGTTCCCAAACATCATTCTTGTTAGTTAGTGTAAGAAGTTTAGTATTTGTGATTGCTGTCAGCGGGGCAGTTGGTGGTGTAAACACCTGATCTCCAACTGACGCACTAGAAGCATCATACACTGCAGAACCAACTAACCATCTTAAATCAGACCAATAACTAGCAGAATGGAAGTTTAGATTATTAGTAGCTGACTGCACAGCAATAGAACCACCAGAATTAGTTAACGTAGTTGTACCAAAAGCTGTAGATGTTGCAGTTAATTTACCATTTAAAAAGAAATCAGCTCGTGAACCATTTCTAACAACCGCACAATGTTTCCAATGTTTTGTCCAGTGTGCCCATCCAGTTTGAAAACCAGAGAAAACATTCCAGGAACTTCCATTTGAAGAGGAATAAAATGTATAGTTACCTTGATACGAGTAAATTAAAAATTCACTGTAAGCAGAAGCGCCGCTAGCCCACCCTTTAGTTAATACCCCTTGGTTGTCTCCACCAGCAGCTTGAGGATTCATCCACCATTCTATTGTAAAATCACTATTGCTCAATACTTGGGACGCATCATGAGCTACTATTATGTTATCTCCGCTACCATCAAAATACACCGAACCACCGTAATCTGCTTTTGTGTACTCTTCATGAACAAAAGGACTAAATCTTTTAGTCTCACCACCTACATATGATACTGACTCTGTACCCACTGCATCACTTATATAAGGCTCTTGAAATAGAAGTAGCGATGTACCAGTAATAGCTGTAAGCGGTTCTGTTGGCACGGTTAAAGTAGTACCTGTTCCGTATACAGAACTTCCTTTTACAACTCTATAATCTCTAAGATATCCACCACTACCATCACTAACACCGCCACCTGGAAATGCATTTATGAATAAAGAAAATCTACCTACAAGAAAATTATATTCTGTAGTAGTAGTATACTCTCTAACACCGTTTACAAAAATATTTGAAGTACCAGATTCACGATTCAAAACTATATGATGCCATTTATTAGTTGAAACAGGCGCGCCAGATGTTATGAAACCTAATTGAGTGCCAGATTGTGCGTTAAACCCAAGAGATACATTACCATTGTTTAAGCCAAAAGCGCCAATGTAAGCACCATTTGTTGATGCAGGTCTCATGTCTAACAATATTGAAGCAGACACATCAAAAGGATATATCCACATTTCAACACAAAAATCACCTGTACCAAAACTCAATGCAGATGTAGGAGAAGTGATTGTAAAATAGTCACCGCCATCACCTGCCCAATACCAACTATACACACCAGGATGGTATGGAGAAAAAGCAGTTGATCCTATATTACCGTATTCAGTTATTGTGTTATTGTTTGAAGAGGCATCAACTTGATTATCATTTTCAGCAGCATCTGCTTTTAGAAGAAACGTAGTATAATTTGAATTTTCAATTTTAAAAGCTATACTGAATGTACTAAGAGTAGTTGCTAAGTTAACACCATCACTGGCTTTAAAGGTAACAGTACCAGTACCTGCAATTGCAGTACCATTTTCACTGTCTGTTGGTGTAATAACAAAAACTCTTCCATCATCACTATCCTTAGTTATTGTTGCTATTTGATTGAAATCACTATCAGCTGTAGCTGTGTAAGTAATGGGTAAACCTTCACTATCTACAGCTAGTATAGTAATTGTAGTTGAAGTACCATCAGGATTTAAATCATAACTTGAACTAGCTTCGGTAGTCCAATACGGGGTACCATTTATAAGAGCAATATTATACCAACCTGAACCAGAGTAAATGTATAGTCTGTTAGTAGAAGTTACTAATGCTTGGTCTCCGTTATTACTAGAGACAGGTAACGAATCAATAGACGCGTATGTAGTTGTGCCGGCACTTGCTGTCGAGCTAAGAGATGCACTATTGATAGTAGAGTCTGAGTCTAAGTATATTTCTTTTACTTTAGAAGTACTATTTGACATTAAACTAGCTATAATTCTATTTTTTGTTGTCATCTTTAACCTTCAAATTGTTCTGTAGGTGGTGTAAAGTTTGCGGTGTATCTTGCGCCATTTGATATTCTCAAATCTTGCATAAAACCTTGCCAATAATTTCCAGGAGTACCGCCATTCGCAGCATCAAATTCACATCCGAAGGCAGCGTTACAAGCAGAAGGCGTGGCGTCTAAAAGAGTAGTGTTAACCTCATAGATAGAAGTACCGTTTATATATACTCTAAGTTTTTTTGTACCATCATTTAATACTAACGCAATGTGATACCATGTATTAACACTAAACGATGAACCCAAAAAGACCTGACTACCACTCCAATATACTTTCCATTGACTACTTTCAACACCAAATAATAGTTGATTGTTTCCATCACTTGCTCTATTCATACCAAAGAAGGTCTCGAACGTTGATGGATTTGCTTGAGAGTAAGCCCATCCTTCAATCGTTACCGGGCTTGAAGTACCATTAAATCTATCTAGATATTGATCGACACGTATGTAATCACCACTGCCGTCAAAATATATAGAATCAGATGTATTCCATTTTCTTGTAATAGAGTTAGAAGCAACATTTCCATACAAGCGAGTATACAAGCGACCACCCCAAAAATCAGATGAGGCGGCATCCCAAATATTAAGTTTATTAGTACCTGTGAGTAATGACGTACCTGAAATTGCTGTTAAAGGCGTGGCAGGGGGTGTAAAATTAGAAGTGTATACTGCAGTACCTTTTACAATTCTAAGATCTGAAATACGACCATCATAATAATTAGTACCTGTAGTTCTCTGTGCACCTATAGATAATATGTTACCATGGGTTAAATCTCTACTATTAGTAGTACTGTCAACTTGTTTACCGTTAATAAACATTCTACAAGTAGATCCAGATCGAGTTACTGCTACATGAAACCAATCCCCACCATTTGTTATAGTTGTACTGCTAGGGTCTTGTAAAATTACACCATCACCTACGGTATAAAATGCTAGTGAATTACCAGTACCTCTAAAATAAAACTGATAACTATTATTATCTCCTGACACATAAGTATCAACAATCAGCATATTTCTAGTTGTGTCGTATGTAGTAATCCAAGCTTCAATAGTAAAGTCGCTATCTAGATCAAAACCGGTGTTAGCTGGTATTGATAGATAGTCTCCGGTGCCATCTAAATCTATACTACCTCCGTGAGCTGCTTTTGTGTAACTTGGATAATCATATGGACCAAATCTTCTTAAATCTGCACCACCGTTTATAGTAATAGCATGATTGTTAGACGAACCATCGGCAAAATAAGGAAGATGGCCAGTTAGAAAAGATGTATTATTAATAGCTGTAAGGGTTCTTGTAGGCGGTGTAAAGGCTGATGTATAAACAGCTGTACCTTTTACAATTCTAAGATCTCTGACATAACCATAATAATAACTACCAGCTGTGCCAGAACTTATTGCTCCACCAACTACTAAGGGGTCTGTAGCATTACTGTTTAAAGATCCGGTTATGGAAGCGCTATCAACACTAGTACCATTAACATACAATGTTAATGTATTACTATTTCTTACAACAGCAAGATGTGTCCATTGTTCTCTTAAACCAGTACTTACGTAGATATTAGTTCCATGTGCTAAATTTAAAGGAGTAGTTCCGTCGGTTGAATAATAAAATCTAAAATCATTTCCTGTTCCGTTTCGTTGAATTTGCCAACATCTTCTGTTATTACCTGCGTCATAAAAAGATACAATAGCATGACTCGATCCACTTACAGTTGAAAAAGGGCATGCCCAACATTCCACAGTAAAATCATCTGAACCAAAATTAAAACCAGCATCATTTGGTACTGTTAAATAATCACCAGTACCGTCAAAATAAAGACTATAGCCTCCTGGGTGATAGGGGGTAAGTGCATCCGATGTTGCATTACCATGTGAAGTAATAACATTAAGATTACCAGATGTGTCTTGTTGACTGGTTATACCAGACTGTGCTTGTATAAGCAATGTAGTGTCTGCAGAGTTTGGAATCGCGAATGTAATATTAAATGTGCTAAGAGTAGTTGCTAAGTTAACACCATCACTAGCTTTAAATGTTACTGTCCCCGAACCCGCTAAAGAAGTTCCGCTTTCACTGTCAATAGGAGTAACAATAAACACTCTTCCGTTGTCACTATCCTTAGTGATCGTCGCCATTTGAGTAAAATCACTATCAGCTGCAGCAATGTATTCTGGTTGAGTACCGTCACTATCAACTGCAAGTATAGTAATAACTGTAGATGTACCATTTTTGTTTAGTTGATAACTTGAACTAGCTTCTGTTACCCAGTAAGGTGTGTTATTAATAAGTGCAATATTATACCAACCGGAACCAGAGTAGATATAAAGTCTATTTGTATCAGTTACTAATGCTTGATCTCCATCAGAAGCAGAACCAGGTAGTAAATCAGTAGAAGAGTATGTAGCTGTACCAGCTGCTATAGTAAGACCAAGTGTTGTTTTGTTCAATACACTATCTGAATCAGTATAGATAGATTTTATCTTACTGGTATTGTTTGAAATAATGTCAGCTAATGTTCTATTCTTGCTCATATATATTACCCTAACAAAGGTTCGGTTGGTGGAGTGAAGTTACTGCTGTATCTAGAAACACCTTTAGTTATTCTAAAGTCTTGTATATAGCCTATAAAGCCACCTGTTCGAACAGTACCATCAGCAATCCTAGCACCGATTAAACCTCTTTCTTCTATACTACCACCATCATGACTACCGCTAGTACCTGCTAAGTTTAAACTAGTGGCGTATGCAATAGTAAAATCTGAGTCTTCTATTCCGTCCACAAATAATTTTATTATACCATTATCTCTACAAAATGCAACATGTTGCCAAACCCCGTTGGTGTAAACATTATTAGAACTTTGAGTTACTTCTGGAAAAGTATTCCATGTTCCATTAGATGCAAAAAGTCTTAATTGTTTAGTTGTATCATTCATGGTTAACCAAAAACCTCGGTTGTTACCTTCATTCCAACCTGTTGGTTGTAACAACCAAGTACCACTAGTAGGATTAAACCAAAATTCATAAGTAAAGTCTTCTGTGTTAACTACTAGATCATTAAATGGTACTTGTAAATAATCATTTGCATTGTCAAAATGTATAGCAGTTTCTTGAGTCCATTTAGCTCCATTGTTTGTAGCTAATGCTCCACTGTTTGTTAATTCGGTGCCTGTAGCAATATCATAAACAGAATGTCTATTAGTACTTGTAGATATTTTACAATCACTATCCAATGTTACTGGTGAAGTCGGTACTAAGAATTCTGAATCAGTGTATAGTGCTCTTTTAGTCATGTTAAAATCTTGAATATAACCACCATAGTACCAGTTAGCAGGAGCGTTGTCTAAGTTAAATCCAATTGACATTGGCCCTGTTGAGTCTCTCCAAGTATCTGAACCAGTAGGATCTGTATCTTTAAGTCTACCGTTAACCCATAATTTTGTAGTGTCGTCAGAAGCATTTTTTACAATAACAACATGATTCCATTTATATCTCATATTTTTTGTAATACCAGGACCACCGATACCACTTCCACCAGAATTTTGGGCTGTAATACCAATATTACCAGACGCATAACTGTAAATGAGCCAACTTCTACCCTGAGTAATATGCCATCTACAAGCTATTGTTGAATTAGAGTTTCCTGTAGTAGGATAGAACCAAAATTCCCAAGTCATATCGCCGTTTGATGGATCTAAATCTGCACTGTTAGCAGCTTGAAGTTGATCACCGTTACCGTCCCAGTAAACAGAACCACCATGAACTGTTTTACTGTAACCAAGATAATCAAAGGGTGATACTCTATCTGTACCACAATTGTTTACATTTTGAATATCGTATTGATTAGAAGAAAAATCTTCAATGTAAGGTTTATTAAATGTGTGTAATGTTGTACCAGAAATTGTTGGTAGATCACTAGTTGGTCTAGTAAAGTTAGATGTATAAACAGCTGTACCTTTTACAATTCTAAGATCTCTCATATACCCGTTAAATGAGTACCATCCTGTAGAATAACCATTACCTCCTAAAATAGGTCTGTTAGTAGGCGTAGAGCTTAAATTAGTACTGTCAACAACACTGCCGGCAGCTGTCCCGTCTATATAAAGAGTCAATGTACCACTATTTCTTACTAAAGCATAGTGATACCAAGTATTAACTTCTTGAGCGCTAGTAGTAATGTCAACGGAATCATCAACTTTAAAAACTATAGTGTTATCTGCGAGTTTATTAATTCTAATGTAAGCACCAGTTGTGCTAACTGGTCTTGTGTCAATTATCGAACCAATAGATCCAGAATTTTTAAAATACAACCAGAATTCAATAGTAAAATCACCAGTACCAAAAGTCATTATATTATTGTCTGAATTAGTTGGATACATATAAGCTGAAACAGCATTAGTTTCGGAGCCACTCCAATACGCAGAATAGCCACCCGGGTGATAAGGTGTAAACGCTGTTGAATTAACACCTCCTACTTCTGTAATAGCTCTACCAGAAGGTGATGCATCAATTTGATTATCGTTACCATCACTATCAGCTTTTAAAAGCATTGTAGTATAACTGGACTGGTAGATGGCAAATAACAAAGAGAAAGTGGACAACGATTGTACTAAATTTACACCATCAGATGCTTTAAAGGTAACAGTTCCAGTACCTGCAATTGCAGTGCCATTTTCACTATCAATAGGTGTAATAATAAATGTTCTACCGTTGTCAGAGTCTCTTGTTAATGTCGCGACTAAATTAAAATCAGAATCGGTCACAGCTGTATAAGTAATAGGTATACCTTCAGGATCGGTAGCTAAAACAGTAACTGTGGTAGATGTACCATTTCTCTTTAAACTATAGCTAGAGTTAGATTGAGTTGACCAGTAAGGTGTGGTGTTAACTATAGCGATATTATACCAACCTGAACCCGAATACAAATATAATTTATTAGTAGAAGTTATAAGAGCTTTAGTACCATCTTCTGCTGAAGCAGGTAGATCATCTATAGAAGTATAAACTGATGTAGATGCAGATTCACCGCTAGATCCTTTGGAATACGATGATGCCGTCAAATCTGAATCATATGATACTAAACTATTAGTACCTAGTATACCTGCTATTAATCTTGTTTTGTTTAATCCCATGATAACTTATTTATTAGGTTTGAAGACATATGTACTTACCCTTTTAGCAGGCGGGCAAGTGTATCCATGGGGTATATTTTGTACCCATGGATACCAACTTTGTGTATAATTAAGTTTGGGATCGATTCTATATTCGCATACTGTTACTAATTTAGTACCATAACCGTTAATGTATATATGAGCTGCAGACACATCAGTAAGAGGAACCCACACCATCATTTTTACCATCGCTATTAATTCTATCAAAGTTTCTACTCACTATAACCGCATCTATTTTTTGTTTAAGTATTTTTATTTTTATTGTTAATTCATCATCAGTTATTTTAGGGTCGTATAAAGTCAATTCATATAGCCACGCGTTCCAAATTAACATAATAATAAGACCTGGTATGGTCATTAATAACAAAAAATCAAACAATCCGTCCTCATACTGCGTTCATCATTATCCATAAAAAAGCACCAGCCATGAAAACAAGAACTATAGTAATTATACCAACAGATTTTACCTGTTCCCAAAACTCTTCTTCTTCTTTTAACTTTTTAATTCTAGCTAATTTTTCTGCTTCTTTAGCCTCTTGTATTCGTTTTGCTCTTTCATCAATTATACTTTGCCATGTACCTGGTCCAAAACGCATATCAATCATGTTTTTCATTTCTTGCATTTTTTCAGCAGCTATTTTTGCGTCAATAGTCTCCTGTGCAATATTTTTAATTCCAAATTGATCACTTAATCCCATACCGGATTTTTTAGATCTTTCAGCTTGAATTTCGTCATTACCACGAAACAATCCGTCAACAGCACCTGCTATTTCGCCTATATCTTTTGCCGTATTAATATTTGATTTAATAAAATCTACGCTAGCTTTAACTAGTGAGATACCCGCCATTACTTCTGCTACTACCATCTGATTACCTCCAATTTAGGTTGGTAATATAAAGGGAAGTTTACACTTCATCGCGTATAATAAATTTTTTTGCTCGCTACATTATTTAATTAAAAACAATTCTTAAGAAGTAGCGCCAGCTTTAACTCTTTTGTAAGATAGAGTAGCAGCGTCCCAAACATAACCTTGTTGTTTCATCTGCTCTTGCTCTTCTTTTGTAGGCAGAACTTCTTTAGGTTTAGGTTTTGGACGAGGGGGTGGGTTAGGTGTTTTAATAATTGGTGGTACTGGTCTAATGCGCATTTGTAAATCATTCCAAGCTACAAGAAGAGCAACAGCTAAAGGGTCAAACACTGCAACAATAATTACAATAACCCATCTAACAGCTTCTTCTAACATTGACTTATCTGCTCTCTCACCGTAAACAAATTCAGCAATGTATTTGATAGGGCCAACTTCTGCTTCAAGTTCTAGTTGTCCTTTTTCTAAAACTATCAACTCTGATTGCAGTTCTGATATTCTGTCTTCAGCGCTACTAACAATTTTGGATAAGTCTTGTCTTTCGGATTTTTGACGTTCTCTAACTGCAATTGCACCATCGTCCCCGCGTATTCTATCGTACTCAATGAGCACGTTGATAGCTTCGTCAAGTTGGAAGAGAACTCCGTCAGCATCTTTAATCGTTCTTTGCTCTCTTCCGATCTTACTTTCGAGTCTTTCGATTTTGAGTATGTTATCACCGGTGACGGTAGTTTGTTCAATATGGGCACGGGAGAGGAATCCAAAGATTCCCATTGAAGTGATAAACATGAGGACAATGACAGCGACAACAAGATAAGACCTAAGTAAGAAAGGACTTTCTTTCCAATAGCGATGAAGATATGTAACGGTGACAAGTTTGCCAACTTCTAAGATTGAGCCCATAATAATAACAGGAACTGCGGCGGCTGCAAATATAGCAGCTAATCCAATGATGGAATAGTATGCAGCAATTCCTGATATTGCTAAAGCTGTAGTTAAAACGAGTAATCCAAGTATCATGTGTTATTTATATTATAAGGT
>UEXM01001077.1_pt1 | contig 24959 bp, 18 predicted proteins | sample 1796661 | NCBI WGS metagenome assembly UEXM01 (sample SAMEA4772469, study PRJEB27181) | metagenome | reverse complement strand
GAGATCGAAGCTGAGATCAAAGAATCTCTCGATCAGTTCAAAGCCACCCAGACCTGGTAATTCGCTGATAAAGGAACGTTCCTATGGCCAGCGGTAAAGAGATCAAAGGCAAGATTGCCAGCGTCCAAAGCACGAAGAAAATTACCCGTGCAATGGAAATGGTAGCAGCCTCCAAGATGCGTAAGGCGCAAGAGCGTATGACGGCAAGCAAGCCGTACGCCAGCCGTATGCGTCAGGTGGTTGCTCACCTGGCTAACGCCGATCTGGAATACCGGCACGTTTACCTGCAAGAGCGGGAAGTGAAGAACGTTGGCTACATCGTAGTGAGCTCCGATCGGGGCCTCTGCGGTGGCCTCAACGTCAACCTGCTCAAGAATGTCGTCAAAGGCGCGAAAGAGTGGGAAGAAAAAGGCGCTAAAGTTCGCTACTGCGTAGTGGGCTCCAAGGGCATGTCTTTCTTCAAAAGCGTTGGCGGTAACGTGGAAGCGAACGTCACAGGCCTGGGGGATACCCCGCACCTGAATGACCTGATCGGTTCCATCAAGGTGATGCTGGATGCCTACGAAAGTGGTGAGATCGACCGTTTGTACATTGTGTACAACGAATTCGTGAACACCATGACCCAGTCGCCCAAGAACATTCAGTTGCTGCCACTTGAAGCGGGTAGCGATGAAGAGCTGAAGCGCCACTGGGACTACATTTACGAGCCGGCCCCGAAAGAGCTGCTCGACGAACTGCTGATGCGGTTCATTGAGTCTCAGGTGTATCAGGGTGTGGTTGAAAACAATGCCTGTGAGCAGGCAGCGCGTATGATCGCCATGAAGGCCGCCAGCGATAACGCCGGTGACATCATTCGTGATCTGCAATTGGTGTACAACAAAGCGCGCCAGGCTGCTATTACGCAGGAAATCTCCGAAATCGTTGGTGGTGCTGCTGCGGTTTAATCGTCAAGCAGATTAACGCGGCAAAAACGCAAGTTAAGAGGATGCAAGCATGAGTAGCGGTCGTATTGTTCAGATCATCGGTGCTGTGATCGACGTGGAATTTCCACGCGAAACCGTACCGAAGGTATATGACGCCCTCTCCGTGGACGGTACTGAAACTACCCTGGAAGTTCAGCAACAGCTGGGCGACGGCGTAGTCCGTACTATCGCCATGGGCTCCACCGAAGGTCTGAAGCGCGGCCTTGGCGTGACTGATAACGGCGAGCCGATTCAGGTTCCTGTCGGTACCAAGACATTGGGCCGTATCATGGACGTGCTGGGTCGCCCGATCGATGAGGCTGGCCCCATCGGTGAAGAAGAGCGCATGCCGATTCACCGTGCTGCGCCTACTTATGCAGATCAGGCAGCCACCAACGAACTGCTGGAAACCGGCATCAAGGTAATCGACCTGGTTTGTCCTTTCGCCAAAGGCGGTAAGGTTGGCCTGTTCGGTGGTGCGGGTGTAGGTAAAACCGTAAACATGATGGAGCTGATCCGGAACATCGCGATCGAGCACTCCGGTTTCTCCGTGTTTGCCGGTGTGGGTGAGCGTACTCGTGAGGGTAACGACTTCTACCACGAAATGAAGGATTCCAACGTACTGGATAAGGTATCGCTGGTTTACGGTCAGATGAACGAGCCACCTGGTAACCGTCTGCGTGTTGCGCTGACCGGTCTGACCATGGCCGAGAAGTTCCGTGACGAAGGTCGCGACGTACTGTTCTTCGTGGATAACATCTACCGTTACACACTGGCCGGTACCGAAGTATCTGCACTGCTGGGCCGTATGCCTTCAGCGGTAGGTTACCAGCCGACTCTGGCGGAAGAGATGGGCGTTCTGCAGGAGCGTATTACTTCCACCAAGACCGGTTCTATCACCTCCGTACAGGCGGTATACGTACCGGCGGATGACTTGACTGACCCGTCTCCGGCAACCACTTTCGCGCACTTGGATTCCACTGTATCCCTGAGCCGTGATATCGCTTCCAAGGGTATCTACCCGGCGATCGACCCGCTGGATTCCACTTCTCGTCAGCTGGATCCGCTGGTTATCGGTCAAGAGCACTACGACATTGCGCGTGGCGTTCAAACCGTACTGCAGCGCTTCAAAGAGCTGAAGGACATCATCGCCATCCTGGGTATGGACGAACTGTCAGAAGACGATAAACTGACCGTATCTCGTGCCCGTAAGATCGAGCGTTACCTGTCCCAGCCGTTCTTCGTGGCCGAAGTATTTACTGGCTCCCCGGGCAAGTATGTTTCCCTGAAAGACACCCTCGCGGGCTTCAAGGGCATTCTTGGCGGTGATTACGATCACATCCCGGAGCAGGACTTCTACATGAAGGGCTCTATCGACGAAGTGATCGAAGCCTACAACAAGCGTAGCAAGTAACCTGCACCCGGGAGACAAGCAAATGGCGATGACCGTGCATTGCGACATTGTAAGTGCAGAACGCCAGCTGTTCTCCGGCCTGGTTGAAATCGTGGTAGCTTCCGGTGTGGAAGGTGACCTCGGTATCATGCCTGGCCACGCCCCGCTGCTGACCCGGCTCAAGCCGGGCCCGGTACGGGTGAAGAAGCAGAATGGTGAAGAAGAAGTGTTCTACGTATCCGGCGGCTTCCTGGAAGTGCAGCCCAAGCTGGTGACTGTACTGGCGGATACTGCTGAGCGCGCTGAAAACATGGACGCCGCTGAAGCTGAGCGTGCCAAGGCCCGTGCCAAAGAAGCGCTGGAAGGCAAGAGTTCCGAAATGGATTACTCCCGTGCCGCCGCCACTCTGGCAGAAGCTGTTGCACAGCTACGAGCGATTCAGCAGTTGAAGAATAAGCGGTAAGTATCTTTTGCAATTCTTCAACACAGAAAGGGGTAGCCAAGTGCTACCCTTTTTTGTTTCTGTCGTTGTGAGATGGCAAGTTAACGGATGACGTTGCAGAAACTGAAGTGGCGCGGTGGTATAACAAGGCACTGGCGACAGCAAAAAGACAAGGACAGGGTATGAGTCTAGCAGTAGTGATTCTGGCGGCGGGCAAGGGAACGCGAATGAAAAGCGCCCTGCCCAAAGTGCTCCACGCAGTGGCAGGGAAGCCCATGGTGCAGCATGTGGTCGATGCAGCAGCATCGCTGGACCCCGCCAATATCGTCATCGTTTATGGCCATGGTGGCGACCGGGTTAAAGCGACACTGACTGGTGAGCAATTGGCCTGGGCAGAACAGGCCGAACAGCTTGGCACTGGCCACGCGGTTGCCCAGGCCATGCCCCATGTGAAAGAAGACATGGTGCTGGTGTTATACGGTGATGTGCCGCTGATTCGCCCGGACACACTGAAAGAATTCGTTGCCTCGGTTGACGACAATACCTTGGCGCTGATGACGCTGACCCTGGATGATCCGAGTGGTTATGGCCGTATTGTTCGTGATGGCCAGAATAATGTGCAGCGCATCGTTGAACAGAAAGACGCCAGTGAAGCCGAACTCGGCATTCAGGAAATCAACACTGGCATTCTCGCCTGTTCGCGTCGTTTCCTGGAAGAAAGCCTGCCTAAACTGTCCAGCAACAATGCCCAGGGCGAGTATTACCTCACAGACCTCATCGCCATGGCGTCCCAGTCCGGCCTGAATGTGGAAACCCTGCAACCCAATGAAGGCTGGGAAGTGGATGGCGTGAATGACCGTGTGCAGCTGTCACGGTTGGAGCGCATTTATCAAAAGGCCCAGGCTGAAACCCTGATGCGCGACGGCGTTACCCTGCTGGACCCTTCTCGTCTGGATATTCGTGGCAGCGTGCAAATTGCCAGCGACGTAATCATCGATGTGAATGTGATCATGGAAGGCGACGTGACGATTGATGAAGGCGTTGTCATCGGTCCCAATTGCATCCTGCGTGACGCCAACATCGGTGCCGGCACCGTCATTGAAGCCAATACCCTGATCGACGGGGCTATCGTCGGTGAGAACTGCCAGTTGGGTCCCTATGCCCGCCTGCGCCCGGGCACCGAGTTAGCCGATAACGCCAAGGTGGGCAACTTTGTTGAAACGAAAAAATCGTACATTGGCGAAGGCTCGAAGGTAAATCACCTGACCTATATCGGCGACAGCCAGATCGGCAAAGGAGTCAACGTTGGCGCGGGCACCATCACCTGCAATTACGATGGCGCCAACAAATTCCAGACAGTGATGAAAGACGGTGCCTTCATTGGTTCAAATTCCTCCCTGGTTGCCCCCGTTACCATTGGCGAAAACGCCACGGTGGGTGCGGGCAGCACTATCACAAAGGATGTGGATGATAACGGCCTTGCGGTTGCCCGCGGTCAGCAACGTAACGTGGCTAACTGGCAGCGGCCAAAGAAAGGATAAGGAATAGCATTTATGTGCGGAATTGTCGGGGCCATTGCCCAGCGTAATGTGACTAACATTTTGATCACTGGGCTCAAACGTCTTGAGTACCGGGGTTACGACAGTGCGGGTGTGGCACTGCTCAACGATAGCGGTATCAGTCGTGTCCGTCGTCAGGGCAAAGTGGCCGGGTTGGAAGAGGCTGTTCAGGAAGCACAAACCCAGGGTTTCACCGGCATTGCCCACACCCGCTGGGCCACTCACGGCAAGCCTTCTGAGCCGAATTCGCACCCGCACATGTCCGGCAACGATCTGGCGCTGGTGCATAACGGTATCATCGAAAACTTTCAGGAATTGAAAGACGAGCTTGAAGCCGTTGGTTATGAGTTTCAGTCCCAGACGGATACGGAAGTGATTGTTCATCTGGTGCATCAGGCACTGGATACAGGCCTGAATCTTTTTGACGCGGTACAAGCGGTTACCAGGAAACTGGATGGTGCTTACGCACTGGGCGTCATACATGCGTCAGAGCCACACAAGCTGGTCACCGTTCGCTCTGGCAGCCCGCTGGTCATCGGCCTGGGTATCGACGAAAACTACATTGCGTCGGACCAGCTGGCGTTGTTGCCGGTCACCAACCGCTTTATCTTTCTGGAAGAAGGCGACCAGGCAGAAATTACCACTGACAACGTGCGTATTGTCGATGCTAACGGCAATTCGGTTAGTCGCGATGCACATGAGTTTGATGGTACCCATGAAGATGCAGAAAAGGGTGAATATCGCCACTATATGCAGAAGGAAATCTTCGAGCAGCCGGCGGCTATTCAGCGCACCCTTGAAGGTCGCATTGATGGGCCGGCAGCCCTGATCGAATCCTTCGGTGAAAAAGCCCCGGCGATTTTCGACAAGGTAAAAACCGTCCAGATCGTCGCCTGCGGTACCAGCTACCACGCCGGTATGGTGGCCCGTTACTGGCTGGAAGACATCGCGGGCATTCCCTGCCAGGTGGAAGTGGCCAGTGAGTTTCGCTATCGCAAGCACGTGGTGCCGGAAGGCACCCTGTTCGTCACCATTTCCCAAAGCGGCGAAACCGCCGATACCCTGGCCGCACTGCGCGACACCCAGTCGCCCAACTATGTGGGCCGTCTGGCTGTATGTAACGTCGACAGTTCGTCCCTGGTGCGTGAATCGGAACTGGTGTTCCTTACCAAGGCAGGTCCGGAAATCGGTGTGGCCTCTACCAAGGCGTTTACGACTCAGTTGGTCGGGTTATTGATGCTGGTGTTGGCGCTGGGTCGGCAAAAAGGCCTGGCTGACAGCGAGATAGAAAAAATCCTGGAAGAGCTTCGCCAGTTGCCCAACCTGATTGAACAGGCTGCCGCGCTGGACAAGCCTATCGAAAAACTTTCCGAAGCTTTCGTGGAAAAACACCATGCCCTGTTCCTGGGGCGTGGCGTACAGTTCCCGGTGGCCCTGGAAGGGGCGCTCAAGCTCAAGGAAATTTCCTACATTCACGCGGAAGCTTATGCAGCGGGTGAGTTGAAGCACGGCCCCCTGGCCCTGGTGGACAGCGAAATGCCGGTGGTCTCCGTGGCGCCCAACGACGAGCTGCTGGAAAAGCTGAAGTCGAACCTGCAGGAAGTGCGTGCCCGTGGCGGCGAACTGTATGTCTTCGCCGACAAGAATGCCCACGTCAAAGAAGGCGAAGGTATCCATGTACTGAACATGCCGGCGATCCCGGAAACCATCTCCCCGATCGTCTATACCGTTCCGTTGCAGTTACTTAGCTACCATGTGGCGGTGCTGCGCGGGACCGATGTAGATCAGCCGCGGAATCTGGCCAAGTCAGTGACGGTGGAATAATCGTCACCGGCACAAAAAAGCCCGGCATCCGCCGGGCTTTATTGTGCTTGCTAGACAGTGTCCAACGGTACGATATTGAAGGCATGAAACGAACAGAACACGTTAACGAAGACCATGGAGCTTGTTGGTGTGATTCCGGCGTGCTCTAAACATACCTAACCGCACCGCCATCCACGCGAATATTCTGCCCATTAATAAACCCGGCCCGCGGGCTGGCCAGGAACACCACCAGGTCCGCCACTTCCTCTCGGGTGGCTAGCCTGCCGGACGGGTTAGGGAAGTCGTGTTGGACGATGGCTTGCTCCAACGTCATGGTATCCAGTGACCAGCCTTTCTTGAGTGCGCGATGTTGATAGGCGCGCTCCACCTCGGCTGTTTTGATGAGCCCGGGGGAAACGGTGTTGACGGTGATGCCGGTAGCGCTTAATTCTCTTGCCAGGCTCACGGTGCTGTTAGAAAGAGCGCCTTTAGCGGCGTAGTAATGGGGCATGATGCCGTTGGGTTGATGATCGCCGATGGTGCTGAGATTGATGATGCGCCCCCACTGCTTTGCTTTCATGTGTGGGGTGCAATGTTGAATCAGCCGTACGGCACTGAGTAAATTCACATTGGTGGCTTCCAGCCATTGTTCGGTGGACAGGGAATCCCACTTGCCCGCCAGCGCCGAGCCGTAATTGTTCACCAGGATATCGATTTTCAAGCCCAGCTGCGTCAGTTGATCCACCACTTGCTGGGCACCGTCATCGGTGAGCAGATCGCCCACCACCGGAACGATATTGAGCGCCGGATCGGTAATGCCTGCCATGGCCTCGTCCGCTTGCGGCTGGGTAAATGCATGAAGTGCCACGGTGGCGCCTTCCTCTGCCAGGGTGGTGGCAATGACATGGCCAGTGCCACGATGGGCTCCGCTTACCAGTGCGGTTTTATCCGTGAGTGCTAAATCCATGGTTGGCGCTCTTGAGATCGTGTTTCGGGAAAAAAGGGAAAGCGGACTCTGTCATAAAGCGCACAGGCTTGCCCTACGGCAGCTTGTCCACGATGGTTGCGGACATGCGCTTGAACGTTGCCCTGCCAGACATGTCGGCGATAGACCAGTGCCCAAACAGTGTTTGGCCATTGTCGCTGGCCTCCAGTTTGTAGCGGACCCGGTTGGCGCCGTCTTTGAGCATCACGGGGTTGGTACTCTCAACGTCGGAAAAATACGCCTTGTCGAACATCACCGCTGTACCGTTAACGGTGCCAAAGATAATAGCAGGGCGACCCACATCGGATGGATTCTTCGAGGTGTTCGGTTCGATCATCTGGCCAACGAATTGGTGGCCATCGGATTGAATCGCTACGGACATGGGCACGCGGTGGTTGTCGGTATAACTATAGTAGCCAACCCACAGTCCGGTCAGCCCGGCAGCGGTGGTGTTGAAGGAAGCAAGCAGCAAGCCAAGCAGTAACCCATGGAAGGTAACGATCCGTATCATGATTATCCCTTGTGGTGTGACCAGGGCCCCTGCGCTCTGGTGGTTAGCAATCTGAACGGGAAAGTTAGCACGGCACAGAGCGGAATTCCCGCGCCCAGGGGTGCCGGTGGTGCTTGTCTGGCGCTGCTTGCATTAACCTGATGCATAAGGGGTTATGCACCCCGATCAATGCCATCGATAACCCCAACTGGCTACACTGTGGTCTTTGCTGTCGAATCAAAGACCGGAGTCCGCCGTGCCCGTGCCGTTTTCTGCCATCCTGATCGCCAACCGTGGCGAAATTGCCATTCGTATTGCTAATGCCTGTGCAGACCTGGGGATTCGGTCCGTGGGGGTGTTTGCGGAGGATGATCAGGCATCGCTGCATGTTCGCCGGGTGGATGAGGCGGTGGCCTTGGCTGGGCGGGGGGTGCCGGCGTATCTGGATGGGGCGCAGTTGATTGCCATTGCCACTGAGCAGGGTTGTGAGGCTATTCATCCGGGCTACGGGTTTCTGGCGGAAAACGCGGACTTTGCCGAGCAGTGTGAACGAGCGGGGCTGATCTTGATCGGGCCGGGTGCGCAGACCCTGCGCCTGTTTGGCGACAAGGCGGCGGCCCGGGCGTTGGCGGCACGCTGCCAGGTGCCGCTGGTGCAGGGCACGGCGCAGGCGGTGACGCTGGACCAAGCGCAGGCGTTTATGGCGTCACTCGGCGGTAGCGCGGTAATGATCAAGGCGTTGAGCGGCGGTGGTGGCCGAGGTATGCGAGCGGTTACTGACCCGGCGGAGCTGGACGTGGCGTATCAGCGCTGCCAGTCAGAAGCGAAAGCGGCCTTTGGCAACGAGGCAGTGTATGTGGAGCAGCTGGTGCCCGCCGCCCGCCATATTGAGGTGCAGGTGCTGGGCGATGGCACGGGGGCGGTGAGCCACCTGTGGGAGCGTGACTGTACCTTGCAGCGCCGTCATCAAAAGCTGGTGGAATTTGCACCCGCGCCGGGGCTGGATGCCGGCCTGCGCGATCGCATTATTCACAGCGCACTGACCCTGGCCGCCGAGGTGAACTATCGGGGCATCGGCACCTTTGAGTTTTTGGTGGAGCCGGAGCAGGAGCGGTTCTACTTTATGGAAGCCAACCCCAGAGTGCAGGTCGAGCACACCGTTACCGAACAAATCACCGGGGTGGATCTGGTGCAAAGCCAGATTCGTCTGGCGGCGGGGGCGAGTCTTGCCGATCTGAATCTGGAAACCGCCCCGCACCAGCATGGCATGGCGGTGCAGTTGCGCCTGAATATGGAAACCCTCAAGGCTGATGGCAGCACCACCCCGGCGGCGGGGACGCTCACCGCCTATGAGCCGGCTAGTGGTTCGGGCATTCGGGTGGATGGCTATGGCTATGCCGGTTACGCGGTGAGCCCGGCCTACGATTCCCTGCTAGCCAAACTGATTGTCAGCGGTGCGGATTATGCGGCGCTGTTGCAGCGCGCCCGTCGCGCCCTGAAACAGACCCGCATTGACGGCGTGCCAAGCAACCTGCCTTTGCTGCAGGCGTTGCTCGCCAGTGAGGCGGTGCAGGCTAACGCCGTCACTACCCGCTATGTGGAAACGCATCTGCCAGCGTTGATGGCGGCGTTGCCGGACACGGCTTCAGCGGTGCAGCCTGCTACCGTTTCTGCCGCGCCAGTACAGGATCAGGCGACGCCTCCCGGCTGTGAAGCCGTGACCAGCCCCACCACCGGGGTGCTGGTCTCGCTGCTAGTACAAGCTGGTGATGCGGTGCAGAACGGTCAGGTGGTAGCGGTATTGGAAGCCATGAAGATGGAATTCGAAGTGCGTGCCACGGTGGCGGGTCGGGTGCAGGGCCTGGCGGCCAATGAGGGGGAGGCTATCAGCGAAGCGTCACCGCTGTTGTTTGTTGAGCCGGGGGATGTGGAAGGCGACGCCATTGCCACCGAAGAAAGTGTGGATCTGGACTATATCCGCCAAGATCTGGCCGAGGTGCTGGAGCGTCATCAGGCCATTAGTGATGCAGGCCGCCCCCAGGCGGTGGAAAAGCGCCACCGCAAGGGCAAGCGCACCGCCCGGGAAAATCTGGATGATCTGCTGGATGCGGCCAGCTTCCAGGAATACGGCGCCATGGCGCTGGCCGCCCAGCGTCGCCGCCGCAGTGAGGAAGAATTGCGGGCCCTGAGCCCGGCGGATGGCTTGATCGGCGGGACCGGCACGGTCAATGGTGATGCGTTTGGTGAGCAGGCCGCCCGTGTCATGGCGATCAGTTATGACTACACGGTGTTCGCCGGCACCCAGGGGATGATGAATCACAAGAAGACCGATCGACTGTTGCAACTGGCTGGGAAGTGGAAGATGCCGCTGGTGTTGTTTGCGGAAGGTGGCGGCGGCCGCCCCGGGGACACGGATTTTGTCGGCGTGGCCGGGCTGGACTGCCACACCTTTGCGGCCATGGCGAAACTGTCCGGTGAGGTGCCGTTGGTGGGCATCGGCTCTGGCCGATGTTTTGCCGGGAATGCGGCATTGTTGGGTTGCTGCGATGTGATCATCGCCACCGACGATGCGTCCATCGGCATGGCCGGGCCGGCGATGATTGAAGGCGGTGGCCTGGGCCGTTTTACCCCGGAGCAAGTCGGGCCGGTGAGCGTACAGGCGCCCAACGGTGTGGTGGATGTGCGGGTAAAAGATGAAACCGAGGCAGTGGCGGTGGCCAAACAGTACCTGTCTTATTTTCAAGGCACAGTGACGGACTGGCAGGCGGTGGATCAACGTGAACTGCGCCACCGCATTCCGGAAAAACGCACGCGTGTTTATGACATTCGCACCGTGATCGAAACCCTGGCAGATACCGGTTCGATGCTTGAGCTACGCAAGGCGTTTTCGCCGGGCATGATTACCGCGCTGGTGCGCATCGAAGGCAAACCGTTTGGGTTGATTGCCAACGACCCAGCCTATTTGGGGGGCGCCATCGATGCGGTGGGCGGCGACAAGGCCGCACGCTTTATGCAGCTGTGCGAAGCTTTTGGGCTGCCCATGCTGTCCCTGTGTGACACCCCCGGTTTCATGGTTGGTCCGGAAGCGGAAAAGCAGGCCACCGTGCGCCATGTGTCGCGCATGTTTGTTACCGCCGCCAGCCTCACCGTGCCGTTCTTCACGCTGGTGTTGCGTAAGGGGTATGGGCTGGGTGCCCAGGCCATGGCGGCGGGCAGCTTTCATTCGCCATTGTTCACCGCCGCCTGGCCCAGTGCTGAATTTGGCGCCATGGGCCTGGAAGGGGCGGTGCGATTAGGCTTCGCGAAGGAACTGGCAGAGCAGCCCAGCGAGGAGAAACAACAGCGGCTGTTCGACAAACTGGTGACCAAGGCCTATCAGCAGGGCAAGGCGCTGAATATGGCCAGCTTTCTGGAGATTGATGCGGTGATTGATCCAGTGGAATCCAGGCAGTGGATTTTGCGTGGGTTGAATGCATCAGGGTTCAAGACGGGGCGCCATGGCGGCCGGCCGTTTGTGGATACGTTCTGAAAAGGCCAGGCGAGCTACGCGTTGCGACAACCCAGGTAGGAAACCGCTGCAGGAACGTAGCGTAGCGGAGTAACGCACGAGGTGCGGCCTGAAGGGTGAGCGAAGTGGATAACGTCACTCGTGACTCGCAACCTGGCTTATCGCGCCGCCAGCGACGCTCCTACGGAAATGCTAGGTGTGCTTCGCGATGCCTACCGACATGGTTCCGGAATCTCTACACTGGGTCGATCGTTGATTGATCGGGATTCTCCATGGCCGACCCACATAGCCAAGCTGTTCCTTCGCCACGTGCCTGGCCGCTGCTTCCTCTACTGTTTTTTCTGGTGGTGTTCCTGGGCAGCGGACTGTACTACACCTCTGCCGGCACTGATTTCGCGTTTTACCAGATCAAGGCGCCCGTGGTGGCTATGGTCGCCATTGTGTTGTCCATGCTTATGGCGCGGGTGGCCGGGCAGCGTTTGAATGCCAGTGTCGAGAAGCTGCTGGAAGGGATTGGTCATCCCAATATCATTCTCATGTGCCTGGTGTTCTTGCTGGCGGGGGCCTTTGCCAGTGTCAGTGACAGCATTGGCAGTGTGGATGCCACGGTGCACCTGGGGCTGACCATCATTCCTGCCCAATGGGTGCTGCCGGCCCTGTTTTTGATTTCAGCTTTTATTGCCACGGCCATGGGCACTTCCATGGGCACCATTGCCGCCACGGCGCCCATTGCGGTGGGCTTTGCCGGGGCCACCGGGTTGCCCATGCCGTTGGCGTTGGGTGCCGTGGTGGGCGGCGCCATGTTTGGTGACAACCTGTCGATGATTTCCGATACCACCATTGCCGCCACCCGCAGCCAGGGTGTCTCGTTGAAAGACAAGTTCCGAGTCAATATCTGGATTGCCTTGCCGGCGGCGCTGGTCACCGTGATGGTGTTGGTGCTACTCGGTGGCGGGGATCATCAGGTGGAAGCCAAGCCGTTCGAGTTTGCGCGGGTGGTGCCTTATCTGCTGGTGTTTGCGCTCGCTCTCAGTGGTCTGAATGTATTGGCAGTGCTGATTATCGGTATCGTCGCGGCGGGGGTGACGGGGATGGTGGTGATGCCGGACTATGGTCTGGCGAGCATCAATGGCGCGATCTACACGGGCTTTGAAGGCATGTTCGAAATCATGCTGTTGTCCATGTTGATTGGTGGCTTGTCCTTGTTGATGACCGACCAGGGCGGTACCCGCTGGGTCATTGAGCGCATCCACGGCCTGACCCGTTGGCTGAAACTGCCCATGCAGCGTGCCGGTGAAGTGGGCATCGCCCTGCTGGTGGTATTCGCCAATGTGTTTGTGGCCAATAATACTGTGGCCATTGTGTTGACCGGTGAAATGGCTCGGGACATTGCCAACGAGCACGGCGTGGACCTGCGACGCTCTGCCAGCCTGATGGATATTTTTTCCTGTGTGGTGCAGGGGGTAATTCCCTACGGCGCCCAGGTACTGCTGGCCTGCTCCATTGCCAAGTTGTCGCCGCTGGCACTGATTGGCTCCATCCATTATTGCTGGGCGTTGGCCATCGCCGGGATGTTGGCGATTGCTTTGAACAGGCCACGGCTGGCCACTGCGGCGTGATAGGCTTGGCGGCATTATTTTGTTAGGGATGGTCCCATTGTTGGGGCTGCATTGTTGAAGGAAAAATAACGTGGCTGGAACCAGTTTATTGATGCTGCTGGATGATATTGCAGCAGTGCTTGATGACGTGTCCGTGATGACCAAGGTCGCGGCAAAGAAAACCGCCGGGGTGCTGGGTGATGACCTGGCATTGAACGCGGAGCAGACCTCGGGGGTGCGGGCGGAGCGGGAGCTTCCCGTGGTGTGGGCGGTGGCCAAAGGCTCCATGCGTAACAAGTTTATTCTGGTACCGTCAGCGCTGCTGATCAGCGCCTTTTTGCCTTGGTTGATTACGCCATTGCTCATGCTGGGAGGGGCCTATCTTTGTTACGAAGGGGTAGAAAAGCTGGCGCATAAATTTCTTCATGGTAAGGAAGATGCCCAGGAGCATGAGGAAAAACTCAAGGCCATGGCGGACCCCAATGTGGATCTGGTGGCGTTTGAAAAAAATAAAATTAAAGGTGCCGTGCGAACGGATTTTATTCTTTCTGCAGAAATTATCGTGATCGCCCTGGGGACAGTGCAAGCTGCGCCTTTCATACAGCAAGTGATGGTGGTCAGCGTGATTGCGATTGGTATGACGATTGGCGTCTACGGGCTGGTGGCTGGCATCGTGAAACTGGATGATGCTGGCTTGCATTTGATCGAAACCGCCAGGGAGAGTGGTGGAAAAGCTCGTGAAGCGGTAGGGAGAATGCTGGTGGGATTCTCTCCCAAGTTAATGAAATTTCTGTCTATTGCCGGTACCGCCGCGATGTTTTTGGTGGGCGGAGGGATTCTTCTTCACGGCTTGCCGGGAAGCCATGATGCCCTGCACCATCTGGACGAAGTGATCGCGCCACTCCCTATGGCTGGCCTGCTCGGTGTTATCGCTCCGATGCTGGTGAACTTTGTGGTGGGTATTATCGCCGGTGCTATTTTACTGTTGCTAGTCACCGGTGTGGGCTCATTAAGAAAGCGGTAAGAAACCCCGGGAAAAGCAGCATAAAAAAGTGCGAACAAGAATCCTTGTTCGCACTTTTTTGGCGTTGAATTTACTCAAATAAAGACAGGTATTTTTCGTAGCCTTTTTCTGCCATTTCTTCCTTGGGAATAAAGCGCATGGCGGCTGAGTTCATGCACCAGCGTTTCCCGGTGGGCTCAGGGCCATCACCAAAGACATGCCCCAAGTGGGAATCCGCATAGCGGCTGCGAACTTCCGTTCGGGTAGTGAACAGGGTGTTGTCCTCGTGCACAGTGATAAAGGATTTATCAATGGGCTGGGTGAAGCTGGGCCAGCCGGTGCCAGACTTGTACTTGTCCTTGGACGAGAATAACGGCTCGCCACTGATCACATCCACATAAATACCTGCGGCCTTGTTGTCCCAGTAGGGGTTCTGAAAGGCGCGTTCGGTAGCATCCTCACGAGTAACCTTGTAGGTCAATTCCGGCAGCGATTTTTTCAGCTTATCATCGCTGGGGCGCTCAAAATTATCCGGCCCCTGCCACGAATGGGTAACCCCTTTTTCAAGCCAGGGTCGGTAACTCGGATCTTCCCAGTTCTCTTCCAGGAACTGGTCCCGGCCGGAGCGATAGCGGTAATACTTATACTTGATAGAGTGCGTTTTGTAGTAGTCCTGATGGTAATCTTCAGCCGGATAGAATGTGTCCAGCTTGGTGACCTGGGTAACAATAGGCTTGTCGAAACGGCCACTCTTTTCCAGGGCTTGCCGCGATGCGTCAGCAGTGGCCTTTTCGTCCGCGGTTTGATAAAAAATTTCGCTACGATACTGGGCGCCACGGTCCACAAATTGCCCGTCCGCATCAGTGGGATCAATGTGTTGCCATAACCAGGTCACCAAGTTGGCATAGCTGACCACCTCGGGGTCGTAGATCACCTTTACTGCTTCGGTGTGCCCGGTGTTTCCAGATGCCACTTGCTCATAACTGGGGTTGGCTTCGTCGCCGCCTGCGTAGCCACTAATGGCTTCGCTAACGCCGTCCAGTTGCTCAAAATCGGACTCGGTACACCAGAAGCAGCCACCGGCAAAATAGGCCTCGGCGGCCAAGGACGGTGCGCTGATAACCAGCAGTCCCATTAATGTAATAACTCGCATATTGTTTACCTCCTGCCTGTTGGATGCAGCCGGTCGCGATTTGTTGCAAACCGTTATGGCTTACATAAGCGGTATGCACAAGCGGACAGGGCGTGCGGCCGGGATCTGTCATGGTGCCAGCCTGACATATACAGGGGAGTATGCCGTGAAGAGCAGGCAAGGGTTGGCCATGATTGGCCTGTGGATACTGGCGGGATGGTGCCTGGCGCAACCGCCGGCATTACAGCTGGCGCAGCAGTACGAGCAGGGAGTATCACTGCCTGAATACTGGGTGAGCGAAAAGCTGGATGGCGTGCGGGCTTATTGGGATGGCAAACAGCTAATTTCTCGAGGTGGTCATGTGATAGCGGCTCCGGATTGGTTTGTCCGTGGCTACCCGGCGGTGCCCTTGGACGGAGAGTTGTGGATGGGGCGCGGCCGCTTTTCGGACGTGTCCGCTGCAGTGCGCCGGTTGCAACCTAACGCGCAGGAGTGGCGGCAGATTCAATACAAGGTATTCGACTTGCCGGCCAGTTCGGCACCGTTTTCACAGCGTATCGTCCAGATGAACGCGCTGGCAGCGGCCAGCAGCGCCTACACATTGTCCGTGATCGAGCAGCAGCGCGTGCCCAGCCATGCCGTCTTGCTGCAGCGCCTGGATAAGGTCATGGCGGCAGGAGGTGAAGGCCTGATGTTGCACCATGGGGGCAGTTTTTATCAGGCGGGCCGCAGTGATGCGATTTTGAAAGTGAAGACGCATCAGGATGCGGAGGCCGTGGTGATCGCTTACACGGAGGGGAAAGGGAAATACCAGGGCATGCTGGGCGCGCTGGTGGTACAGCGGCACGATGGCCGCCAGTTTAAATTGGGCACCGGGTTGACCGATAAGCAGCGTGAAGACCCGCCGCCGTTGGGCGCTACGGTGACCTATAAGTATTTCGGCAAAACAGCCACTGGGCTGCCACGCTTTGCCAGTTTTTTGCGAATCAGGCACGACGGGCCAGCGTCGGCTGATCAGGTCGCTCCTGCGTCTCCATGAAGAGATAGCGACATCATGCGGCTTTGTTAGCCCACCCGGTGGAGTGTTGAGGGATAAATGACGTAAAAAGACAAGTATATGCAGCGGTGTTGCGGTGAATTTATGGCACAGTCGTAATGACAGTATATTGGGGTTCTGACTGTATCAGGGTGTTCGCACTGTCTTGGTTACGGTGGGCTTAAGGAGTGGGTAAATCCATGCAAGCGCAAAAGCGAAAAGGGGCTATTTCATGAGCGATGGACCCACTGCTTCATCGCCCACGCCGGTTTCGTTTTTTTCACTGGTCGCAGATAGCGACCAGGCGTTTACCTTGCGTGTCACTCTGGCGCGGATGGCGAAGCGCACGCTGGATGTGCAGTACTACATCTGGGATGACGACACCACCGGCAAGCTGTTGATCTATCGCGTGCTGGAAGCGGCGCGGCGAGGTGTGAAAGTACGTATGTTGCTGGATCATGCCAATCAGCTGGGCCGGGATGTGAAGTGGGCGGCGCTGGATGCACACCCCAATATCCAGGTGCGATTGTTCAATCCGTTCAAGGGGCGCTATAAACATTTTCTGCAGTGGCTGTACCATGCGCCGCTTCTTAACCATCGCATGCACAACAAGGCATGGATCATGGATGGGGAGCGGGCGCTGGTGGGCGGGCGCAACATTGCCGACCATTATTTCGGGGTGAATGCGTCCACCAATTTCCGTGATCTGGATTTGTACGCCCATGGCCCGATCGTGACGGATACTCGTGCTGCGTTTGATGCGTTTTGGCAGAGTCCGCTGGCGGTTCCGATGAAAAGTTACCGCCACCGTACCGAAGCCACGGCGGAACGGGTCTGGCGGTGGTTGGGGCGCTGGCGCACCTCCCTGAAAGGTTATCCGTACCTGTTTCCCCAACACGAAGCGTTTTTTACTGATTACCTGGCCAAACAAGAACGCCTGTGTGTGCAAGCGCCGGCAGTGTTGTTATTTGATAGCCCGGAAAAAGCCAGCGGTGCCAAGCAGACATTGATGGGTGACCAACTGGCCAATTTGCTGGGCCGGGAAGACCACCGTGAATTACTGATGGAAGCCAGTTACTTCATACCCGGGGATGAATTTGTAGAGGCGTTGGCCGGGTTCCGGCGGCGCGGCGGGCGCGCCGCCGTGTTGACCAATAGTCTGGCCACCAATGATGTGATCGCCGCCCACGGTGCCTATGCGCGTTATCGTTCCGGGTTGCTGGCGGCGGGGGTGGAGCTGCATGAATTGCAGCCCAATGCCCGGGCGCTGCACCGTCAGGTGCGGCTGTTCAAAGGCCGCTCCCAGGCGAGCCTGCATACCAAGGCCATGGTGCTGGACCGTCGCGAAGTGTTTGTTGGTTCCTTCAATATCGATCCACGTTCGGTGCATCTGAATACCGAAATGGGTTACTACGTGGCGTCGGAGGAACTGGGCCAGCAGGTGGCGGCGTTTATTGAAGAAGGGCTGGCGCCGGAAAACAGTTTTCGATTGTCCCGTGAGAAGGGCCAGTTAACCTGGGTGGCTGATGGCAACGATGGCACCCCGGAAGTTCTGCACCGGGAGCCGCGGGTTAGCATTGGGCGCTGGTTGGCTGCCTGGCTGTTGGCGCGGTTGCCGATCGAGCGGTTCTTGTAGGGCGGCCATCGCCCCGGTGTGTTGGCCGGGGCGATGGATGAGGGTTAGCCCCGCGCCTGTTGTGGCTGTTCCTGCCAGTAGGGATCGCGAAGTTCCCGTTTGAGAATTTTGCCAATGGTACTGCGTGGTAAGCGGTCGCGCTGTTCCAGTGCGGATAGCCGTTGGGCTTTACCCAATTGCTGGTTAGCCCAGTCACAGATTGTGGCCAGCTCGGTATCACAGCCGTCGCGCAGTACCACCAGCCCCAGCGGGGTTTCGCCCCATTGGCGGCTGGGGATGGCGATCACGGCGGCGTCGATCACGTCCGGGTGATTGAGCAGGGCTTTCTCCAGGTCTTCCGCGTAGATGTTGAAACCTCCGGAAATAATCATGTCCTTGCGCCGATCCAGCACCGAGAGAAAGCCGTCACTGTCGAGCCGGCCCATGTCACCGGTGCGGTAGAACACGGCGCCGTCGGCGCGGGTCCAGAGGAGTTCGTCGGTCTTGTCTTCGCGTTTGTAATAGCCGCGCATCATGGCGTTGCTGCGCCCGACGATTTCACCAATCTCGCCTGCCGGTAATGCTTCCAGTGCTTCGTTGATAATGTGGACTTCGCAGCCTTCCCCCGGTTGCCCCACGGTGGCCCATTTGTCCGGGTTTTCAGCACAGTTGAGAACGGTCGAGAGGCCGCCTTCAGTAAGCCCATAGAGTTCGACTAGGTTGCCCGGCCAGCGCGCCATGGCATCGGCAATCAGTGGCGCTCGCAGGGGCGCGCTGGTGGAGAATTTCACCTTGAAGCTGCTTAGGTCAAAGCGATCAAACGCCGGGTCATCCAGCAGCCGTTGATACTGCACCGGCACCAACATGGTATGGGTAACGCGGTGTTGTTCGGCCAGTTCCAGGTAACGCTGGCTGTGGAATTTGGCCATGGTGATCAGGGTGCCACCGGCGAACAGGGTGGGCAGCACGCACACCAGGGTGGTGTTGGAATACAGCGGAGTGGAGACCAGCGTCACCGCCTGTGGGTCATAGCCCAGGTCGGTGACCCGTTCCAGTTGGCGGGCGCGCATGCGGTGATCGTGGAGAATGCCTTTGGGCACGCCGGTGGTGCCGGAGCTGTAGATGATGTTGAACGGGTCGTCTGGCTGCGGGTGGTGGTTCGGTGCGCGAGTGTCGGCATCGGCCATCCAGTCATCAAAGGCGCGCCATTCCGGCGCTTGAAAATCCAGGCTGAAGCGGTGGTCTTGGGGAATATTGGTCAGCTCGCCCAGCAGGGGGTCAATCAGGGTACGATGCTTGTCGGAGACGAACAGGAAGCGGGCGTCGCAATCGTTGATCATCAGCGCCAGGGTGTCACCGGAGGCCATGCCGGAGAGCGGCACCATGCAGCCGCCAGCGGCCAGTGTGCCCAGAAAAAGGGTCAGGTAACGGGCGTTGTTTTCGGACAGGCCAGTCACCGTGTCGCCCGGCTGCAGGCCCGCGGCTATCAGTTGATTGGCCACCTGATTAACGTGATCCACCAGTTGCCGCCAGGTGAGCATGCCGCTTTCATCGTACAGTGCCGGCATGTCGTCCTGTGTGTCTGCCCAGTGCTGCAGGCGCTGGGGAAGCGGGACAAACACTTCGCCGTCGATCAGCGGCGCGTAGCGGGGCATGGCGGTGCTGGCAGTGGTCATGATCTCTCCCTTTGTGGAATAGAATTCCGAAAATAGATCGAGCATACTCTTCGGTATGTTTGCTCGCAATACAGCAATGTCACGGGAACAGGTGTGATTTATGGCAGCCCCTTTTTGCTTTCGATTCCGGGTACGTTACAACGAATGTGATGCCCAGCAGGTGGTGTTCAACGCTCGTTACGGGGATTACGTGGATATCGCCATGACCGAATTCATGCGCGCACTGGGGCGTGATTACAGCCAGTTGCTGGCGGCGGGGCTGGATAATCAGGTGGTGAAACTGACCACCGAGTGGCAGTCGCCGGCCCGCTTTGATGACGTGCTCAACGTGTTCGTGTCACTCACCCATATGGGCAACACGTCCTTTTCACTGCAAGCGGATATCCGCCACGCGGATGATGGGCGTGCCATTGCCCGTTCGGAAGCGGTGTACGTGATGATGACCACCGAGCCGTTCGAGAAAACGCCGGTGCCCGACGACCTGCGTCAGTTGCTTAAGGCCGGGGCACCGGGGGTGGTGATTGATCAGAGTGGGCGCCCGTAACGAAGGGAGTTGCGCCTTTGCTGATGCCCCCTACGCTAGATTTCTGGCAGTGGGTGGCGGGTGGTGCTGTACGAACTGAAAGCCAATCCCTCGACCTGCATCACCGCCAGGTAGTGGCGGGCGCATTCAATATCGATTCGTGCTCGGAGCATTTGAATGCCGAAATGGGCTACTATGCGGCGTCTGAAGTTGTGGGCCAGCAGGTTGATGCCGTTATCGAAGAAGGGCCGATGATCACTCTGTCGAGTTTCGCTTTCCCGGTCGTTCGCCACACGCTACAACCTACCTGCCGCCATGCAAGCACCGTTATTTGCTTCGCTGACTCTTCGGACCGTCCTGTTTTGAAAAGTTTTGGAGAGTGTTATGCCCCAGCCGTTCTGTTTTCGCTTTCGGGTTCGCTATCAAGAATGCGATGGCCAGCAAGTGGTTTTCAATGCCCGTTACGGGGATTACGTGGACCTCGCCATTAAGGAATTCATGCGCGCTCTGGGGTGCGAGTACAGCCAATTGCAGGCACGAGGGCTGGATAATCAGGCGGTTAAGTTGACCATAGAGTGGCAATCTTCGGCGCGTTTCGACGATGTGCTGAATGTGTTCGTGTCAGTGAAGCAATTGGGCAATACCTCCTTCACCCTGGAAGCGGAAATCCACCACGCAGACGATGGCCGCGCCATTGCGCGTTCGCAAGCGGTGTACGTGATGATGACCAATGAACCTTTTGAAAAGACACCGGTGCCGCACGACCTGCGCGAATTGTTTCAGGTCGGGGCACCGGGGGTGGTGATTGATCAGAGCGGCCGTTAAAAAGCAGAAGCAAGTTTAAAGTTTAAAGTTCAAAAGGCGCGAGACAGGTTGATCTGTTCTGCACTTCAGTGTCCGCACCCTTACAGGGGAACGCGGGCACAGTCCTTGAACTCACCCCCCCCCCTCCCTGCTCGCGTTTCAACTTTTAACTTTCAATTCAGTCACCGGCTACGTCCAGCACGACTTTGCCTTTGGCGGTGCGCGAGGACAGCGCGGCCAGTGCCTGTTCGTATTCCTCGAACTTGAACACCTGGCTGATGCGTGGCTTGATCTTGCCCTGGCCGAACAGCTGCATCAGTTCCATGATGTTCTGAATATTCACCTGCGGTTCCTGCTGGGTGAATGCGCCCCAGAAAACCCCGACGATGGAGCAGCCTTTCAGTAGCGCCAAGTTGGCAGGCAGTTTGGGAATGTCGCCGGCGGCGAAGCCGACGATCAGCAGGCGGCCGTTCCAGGCCATGTTGCGCAGAGCGGCTTCGGTGAACTTGTCACCCACGGGATCGTAGATCACGTCCACGCCTTTCGGGTAGCGCTTTTTCAGCGCGTCTTTCAGGTCTTCCTCGGCGTAGTTGATCAGGTCGTCCGCGCCGGCTTCCTTGGCCACTTCCAGTTTCTCGTCACTGCTGGCACAGGCGATTACGTTGGCGCCCATGGCCTTGCCCAGTTCAACCGCCGCTAGACCAACGCCGCCACTGGCGCCGAGCACCAGCAGGGTTTCCCCGGGCTGGATGTTGGCGCGCTGTTTCAGTGCGTGGTAACTGGTGCCGTAGACCATGGAGAAGGCGGCGGCGGTGTGATCGTCCATGCCATCAGGCACCGGAATCAGTCGGTTCTCTGGCACCAGGATTTCTTCGGCAAAAGCGCCATAACCGGTAAGGCCCATGATCCGCTGGCCGGGTTTGAAGTTTTTCACCCCGTCGCCCACTTCCAGCACTTCGCCGGCCATTTCGCCGCCCGGTGAAAACGGCAGTTCCGGTTTGATCTGGTACTTGCCTTCGATGATCAGGGTGTCAGGGAAATTCAGGCCGGCGGCCTTCACCCGCACCTTTACCTCACCTTTGCCCGGTGTAGGGGATGCAATGTCCTCAATGACCAGCGTGTTGGCTGGGCCCAGTTCTTTGCACAGAATGGCGCGCATGCGTAGCTCTCCCGGAAATCAGAATTTTTATGTGTAGGAGACGCTAACGCCGATGAGTGCATTAGACAAATGCATGGGGCGCATTGAGGGGGATAAGGGAAATGAATAGTTCAAAGTGCAAAGTTGAAACGCGGGCCAGGCAGGGACGCCTTGCGATGCTGTGCCCGCGGTTAACGTTAAAGGCGCGGGTACGGCCCTTCAAAACCTTGAGCTTGCCCCGCGCTTTTTAACTTTAAACTTTCAACTCGCTCCTGCTTTACCGGTGCCCGGTGAATTCCACTACCTGCTGGAAGGTCGGGCGGTTTTGCCAGTGGATGGGGGCGACGCCGGACAGTCCGATAGCGCGGTGCTGGATTTGATCCTGGCTTTCGTCCACGTCCCAGCTATCCATGCCGGCGATGCCGCCCAGTTGCTCGATGGCCTGGTTAAGGCTGTCAGCCAGGGCATCGCGGCAGGCGTTACTATCATCGCTATTCGCACAGCGCAGTTCCCGGTAGGGGTTGGCGCTGGTGCCCAGAGCCTGTTCCAGCACTCGCTCCACGTAGCTGTAGTAGCCAAAGTTGTAGGCAGAGCCGCCGGCTGCGGGCTTGTTATCACGATCCATCAACGACAGGTTCTGGCCGTTCACATCCTCCACATCGGTGATTTGCGGTAGCAGGATGTCGATCATCAGCGGGTACCAGGCATCCATCAGGGCCACGGCGGCTTCTTCATCGTAGTCACCACTGCCGTCCCGGTCCCGGCGCATGGCGCCGTTGGCTACCCAGTCGTGCATCAGGCTGATGGCACTGTCCTGGTCGCCGGTGACCGGGGCCGTCTCTAGCAGGGCCAAGGCATGGGGGATGATTTCCTGACCGCGCAGATCCACGGTGGCGGCATCGCCCATGGCTTCCACCATGCGTGCTCGGGTGACGCTGCCTTCCTCCACTAGCTGTTGCAGGCGCACATCGAGGATCTTGTTGCGGTGGGCGGAACCATAGGGGGCATGGGCGTCGGCGGCCCACCAGTCCCGCGCGGGCCGGTTATTCCAGCTGGCCAGGTAGCCACGCTCCGGGTTGCTGGCCTGGGGATGAGCCGCTTGGGGCAGAAAGCCGTCCCAATCGTATTGGCCATTACCCCAGCTGGGCAGTTCCGGGTGAATGCCGTTGGCACGCTGCGGGTAGTCGCCGGAGTGGAAAAAGGCGATGTCGCGATCGTCGATGTAGAACCAATTGAAGCTGCCGGTGGTGTTGTAGAACACGTCGTAGAAGCTCTGCACGTCGTGCACATCATTACGAGAGGCCTGCATGAACGGCAGGGCGGTATCCAGCTCGGCAAAGTAGGTGCTGCGCTGGCGGGTTACCGCCACGGGCAGGCCAGAGACGGTAGCATAGCCGATCACCGGGCCGTATTCCTCGGTGCGGATGACGCGGCGGTGGACGGTTTCGTTTTGACCGACCGCTTCCGGGTCGGTGGAGGAGGCCAGGTTCCAGCGGGCCACCCATTCTTCGTCGATCACGTCGAAGGGTTTGCACTGGCCGTTGACCTGGTAGCCGCCTTCGCCATGGGCGGGGGCCTCGGCGGGTGAGCAACGTTGCACCACGCGCACGTCGGTGAGGTCAGAGCTGCCGGAGGTGGCGCTCCAGGCGAAATCCGGGCCACGGCCGATCACCACATAGGGCAGGCCGGTGAAGGTCATGCCTCGGGTGTTGATGTCGCCACCATGGATAGACATTTCCAGCAGTAGCTGCGGGACAAAGTAGCTGGTCTGGGGGCCGAACACGGCCAGCGGTTGGCCACTGGCGGAATGCTCTGCATTGAGCAGCAGGGCATTGGACATGGTGCTCGGGAAGCCATCACGCAGGCCGTTGAGGCCGGTTTCAATGCCGGCAATGCGTTGTAGTACCTGTTCGCGCTGGCCTTCACTCAGGCGAGTTTGGTCTTCCCCGCTGGCGCCTAGCTGGCGGGTCAGTGTGGCCCAGTGCCCGGCCAGGTTGGCGCCGTCATCGTCGAGAAATGACAGGGACAGGATGCCGCCAAGCAGATCGCCCACGGTATCCAGCAGGCCACCGACCACGCCAGTGCCCGGCAGCGCCGGTACATTGCCTAACGCTTCGGGACACTCCGGTTGGCCGGGGCGGCCGCAGGGCTCGTGGCTTAACGGTTCGTGGGCCTGAAAGGAGCCGGCGTCAAACATCACGGCGCCGGGGAATTGACCGGCCAGTTCGCCGCTCAGTGGGCACAGGTCGGGCAGGGTCGGCGGTGACTGGGTGGCAAAGGAGCGGGTGGTGGTGACGGAGGATTCCGCATCCAGGCCATTGCGCAGATCTTTCCACAGGGCACAGGCACTTTCCGCGCTGCCAGTTTGCTCTTCCAGCGCCTGCAGCAGCAGCACGTTCTTGTGCTCATTACCGCCGCCGCCGGCGAAGATGCCCTGAATCAGGGTGGCAATGGCAACCACGTCTTCAACCACGAAAGGTTCCAGTTGCACGCCCAGCGCCACGTATTCCACCGGCACTTGCAACAGGCCGCTGCGGGCATCACTCACGTACTGGTTGAGGCCGGCCACGTAGTTGGTGGCATCTTCGGACACTTGGGCACCGTCGTCACCGAAGCGGGCGATGGTCTTGGTAATCATGGTGGTGCGGTCTTCTTCACGATAAGGCGCATCCACCGCGATATCCCGGTCGAAGGAAAAATCCGCCGGGCCCAGGAAGCGCGATAGTTCACCCCGGCCGGCCCGGCGCAGTACGTCGAGCAGGAACAGGCGGTCGGCGGCGGTAACATAGCCCACGCCAAATAAGGCATCGCGGCGTGAGTCGCCGTAGATGTGCGGTACACCGTAACTGTCGCGTTTGATGTCTACCTGATAACCGGCGGCGTCCAGGGTCAGCTCACTTTCCCAGTTACCGGCGTCGGGGCCGAGTAACGGAGCGGCCTTGAAGTAGTCGGTTAACTGATCGTCGGTGATCCCCGGTTCGCTACGCACCAGGGCGTCGTAGAGCCCCAGTTGATCATCGAAGTGAGGTTCCTTGGTCAGCGCGGGGACCAGCCCGGTTTCCGCCACCAGGTCATCCAGCAGGGTACCGACCAGATCGCCCAAGCCGGGGATGTCGGCGGCAAGGCTGCTGAGCCCGCCGATATCATCCTGGCCGGGTGGCAGGATGTTAAGCACGGTGCCGTAATCTGCGTAAGGGGCAGAGACGTTGGCGGGGCGGTCCGCGGGCGGTTCGGGCGGCGTTTCAGGCTCCGGTTCCGTGGGTAGGTTGGGGGTGGGGGTGTTGGCTACGGG
>UEXM01001075.1_pt1 | contig 25021 bp, 22 predicted proteins | sample 1796661 | NCBI WGS metagenome assembly UEXM01 (sample SAMEA4772469, study PRJEB27181) | metagenome | reverse complement strand
CCGTTACAGTGGCTGGCTTCTCGCCCTGCTCCCCGCCGGGCTGACGCTGTATTTTCTCCAGCAATGGCTACCCGTCACCCAGCAAGGCCCCCTGCTTAGCCACATCGACTGGGTCCCTGCGCTGGCCATGCCGCTGAGCTTCATGCTCGACGGCCTGTCACTGTTGTTTGCCCTGATGATCTGCGCCATCGGCGCGCTGATCTTCATCTATGCCGGTCGCTACCTGGAAGACCACCGGGACCTGCCCCGGTTGTATGTGCTGCTGCTATGCTTCATGGCCTCCATGCTCGGCGTGGTGCTCAGCGACAACCTGATCGTGCTGTTCGTGTTCTGGGAACTCACCAGCATCACCTCCTATCTGCTGATCGGCTTCAACCACGAAGACGCCAACGCCCGGGCCAAGGCACTGCAAGGCCTAATCGTCACCGTGGGCGGCGGACTGGCCTTGATGACCGGCTTTATTTTGCTTGGGCAGATCGGCGGCAGCTATGAGTTGTCAGTACTGATTACACGGGGCGACACCATCACCGCCCACCCGCTCTACGGGCTGACACTGGTATTGATCGTCCTCGGCGCCTTCACCAAGAGCGCCCAGTTCCCGTTCCACTTCTGGCTGCCCAATGCCATGGCCGCGCCCACCCCGGTCAGTGCCTACCTGCATTCGGCCACCATGGTGAAAGCCGGCATCTACTTGCTGGCACGGCTGCACCCGGCCATGGGCGGCACCGAGCTCTGGCTGCTTCTGCTGGGCGGCGCGGGCGCGATCACCATGGTGCTGGGGGTGTTCCTGGCCCTGCGCGCCACCGGTATCAAGCGCATGCTGGCCTATTCCACCGTGATGGCCCTGGGCACCCTGACCATGCTGATCGGCCTGGGTACCCGCACCGCCCTGCTCGCCGCCATGAGCTACCTACTGGCCCACTCGCTCTACAAGGGCGCCCTGTTCATGGTGGCCGGCATCATTGATCACCAGACCGGTCGCAAGGATTTTCTCGACACCGGCGGCTGGGCTCGCTACCTGCCCGTGACCAGCGCCTGCGCCGGCCTGGCCGCCCTGTCCCTGGCCGGGGTGATGCCCCTGTTCGGCTTTATCGCCAAGGAACAATTGCTGGAAGCCGGCCTCAACCACGGCCATGCCCTGGCGCCCCTGTTCAGCGCGGCCATCGTGGTCGCCGCCGCCCTGGGGGTGGCCGTGGCCGCCGTGATCGGTATTCGCCCCTGGTTCGGCAAACCCGCCTCGCTCACCCACACCCCCAGCGAAGCGCCGCCGGCCATGCTGTTGGGCCCGGCCCTGCTGGCAGGCCTGGGCCTGCTGCTGGGGCTGATTCCCGGGCTGATTGACCGCAGCCTGCTCAGCGCCGCTGCCAGCGCCAGCCTGGGCGAGACGGTGACGCAACCCCTGGCCCTGTGGCACGGCATCAACACCGCCCTGCTGATCAGCATCGGCGCGGTGCTGGTGGGGCTGGTGTTGTTCCGCTACTGGCAGGGCTTTCGCCATCACACCCGCTGGGCGGACAGCCTTGCCCGCTTCGGCCCGGAACAGGCCTATCACCGCCTCATGGATGGCCTGGTCGCCCTGTCCAATGGCCAGACCCGCCTGCTGCAAAGCGGCTACCTGCGCTATTACCTGATCAGCACCCTGCTGACCCTGGTGGCCCTGGTCGTCGCTGCCCTGTGGCTGAACCCGGATGCGCTAAAACTTCGCCCGGACTTCACCGACATCCAACTCCATGAAGCGGTGATCGCCGCCGTGCTGGTCATCGCCACCCTGGCAGCAGTAACCCTGCAATCGCGGCTGGGCGCGGTGGCCAGCCTGGGGGCCGTAGGCTTTTCCATTGCCCTGCTCTATGTGCTGTTCAGCGCCCCGGACCTGAGCATCACCCAGGTACTGGTGGAAACCCTCACCGTGATCATGCTGGTCCTGGTGCTGTTCCGCCTGCCCGGCTTCCTGCGCCTGACCCGCACCCGTACCCGGTTAGCCGACGCCCTGGTGGGCATCACCGTGGGCGGCATGGTCACCGTGCTATTGCTCAGCGTGCTGGGCAGTCGCTACCACGGCAGCATTGCCCACTACTTCATCAGCGAGAGCGTGCCCGCCGGTTACGGCCGCAACATCGTCAACGTGATTCTGGTGGACTTCCGCGCCCTAGATACCCTGGGCGAACTCTTCGTGCTGGCGCTGGCCGCCACCGGGGTCTACGCCATGCTCAAGCTGCGCAGCAAGGGCAACACCACGGAACCGGAGAAAACCCATGACTAGAGAGCGCCGCATTCCGCCACCGGACCGCAACGCCCTGCGCACCCAGTCGCTGATCCTGCGCACCACCGGCTTTTTCCTGCTGCCGCTGCTGCTGCTGTTCGCCCTGTTCCTGCTGCTGCGCGGCCACAACGCGCCGGGCGGCGGCTTTATCGCCGGGCTGGTGGCGTCTGCAGCCATCGCCGTGCACTTGTTTGCCATGAGCGAAGCCGGTGCCCGGCGGGTACTGCGCGTGGACCCCCGTGACCTGTTCGCCTGGGGGCTGATTCTGGCACTGGTGGCCGGGGTACTTGGCCTGTTCAGCGGTCAGCCGTTTCTCACCGCCCACTGGCTGACCGTGAGCCTGCCGGTGTTCGGTGAGCTGAAACTGGGCTCGCCGCTACTGTTCGATCTGGGGGTGTTTCTGGTGGTAGTGGGCACCGCCAGCACCATCATCATCAACCTGGCGGAGCAAGATACATGACCAGCCTGATGGCCCTGGTGGTAGGCGTACTCTACGCCGCCGCCATCTACATGATGCTGCGCCGCTCCATCGTCAAACTGGTGATCGGGTTGGTGCTGCTATCCAACGCCGCCAACCTGCTGATCTTTACCGCCGCCGGCCTGCGCCGGGATGCCCCGCCGCTGGTGCCGGACGACGCCCTGATCCCGGCAGGCCTGGTGGCCGACCCGCTGGCCCAGGCGCTGATTCTCACCGCCATTGTGATTGGCTTCGGGGTGCTGGCCTTTGCGGTGGTCCTGATCCGCCGCGCCTACGAAGTCGTGGAAGCGGATGACATGCACCAGATGCGGGATACCGACACATGAACCTGCTTGTCATCTTGCCCATCCTGATTCCGCTGACGGCAGGCGCCCTCTCCCTGCTGGGCCGACATTCCCAGCGGGTACAGGCCGCATTGGCCGTGATCGGCAGCGTCGCCCTGGTGGCCAGTGCCGTGGCACTGTTGCTCGCCACCTGGGAGCACGGCCATATCGTCACCGAACTGGGCCGCTGGCCGGCCCCCTTCGGCATCGTGCTGGTCAGCGACCTGCTCGCCGCCATCATGATATTGCTCAGCGCCGTCACCGGTGCCGCCACCGCGTTTTATTCCCTGGGCAGCATCAGCATTGCCCATCGCAAGGGCGGCTATTTCCCGCTCATGCACCTGCTGCTGGCCGGGGTCAACGGCGCCTTTCTTACCGGCGACATCTTCAACCTGTACGTGTGGTTCGAGGTGATGCTGGTGGCGTCCTTCTCCCTGCTGATCCTGGGCGGCGAGCGCGCGCAGATGGAAGGGGCCGTCAAGTACGTGACCCTCAATCTGGTGTCCTCCGCCCTGTTCCTGTCCGCCATAGGGCTGCTCTATGGTTTGGTGGGCACGCTCAACATGGCCGACATTGCCGTGAAGCTGGGCGAAGTGGATTCCGGCATGACCACGGTGATCGCCATGCTGTTCATGGTGGCCTTTGGCATCAAGGCGGCGGCGTTTCCGTTCTTCTTCTGGCTGCCGGCGTCCTACCACACCCCGCAGGTAGCGGTGTCCGCCCTGTTTGCCGGGCTGCTTACCAAGGTGGGGGTGTATGCCCTGTTCCGGGTGTTCACCCTGATCTTCGACATGGACGACCCGCTGATCCACCAGGTGCTGCTGTGGGGTGCCGGGCTGACCATGATCACCGGGGTACTGGGCGCCGCCGCCCAGTTCGAATTCCGCCGCATCCTGTCGTTCCATATTGTCAGCCAGATCGGCTACATGATGATGGGCCTGGCGCTGGCCTCGGTGAGCGTGCTGGCCCTGGCTGGCGGCATCTTCTACATCATTCACCACATCATCGTGAAGGCGAACCTGTTCTTTGTCAGTGGCCTGGTCTACCGTCTGCGCGGTAGCTATGAGCTCAAGCAACTGGGCGGCCTGTACCGGGACAAACCCTGGCTGGCGCTGCTGTTTTTGATCCCGGCCCTGTCCCTGGCGGGCATGCCGCCGCTGTCCGGCTTCTTCGGCAAGTTCATCGTCATTCGCGGCGGGGTGGAAGCCGGCGCCTGGGCCCTGGTCGCCGCCGCCCTGGTGGTGGGCCTGCTGACACTCTACTCCATGACCAAGATCTGGGCTGAGGTATTCTGGAAGGCGGCACCGGAAAACACCGCTTCCGCCGCCAGCGGTAGCAACACCCTGCTCTATGCCACCGTCACCGGCCTGGCGCTGATCACCGTGGCCATCGGCCTGGGCGCCCAGCCGGTGCTGGTACTGGCCCAGGCCGCCGCCGAGCAATTGCTGGATCCGACCCGCTATATCACCGCCGTGCTCGGGGAGGCGCCATGAGCCCGTTGAGCTGGAACCTGATCCTGGCCCTGATCTGGGCTGCCGTCACCAGCAACTTCAGCGGCGCCAACCTGCTGGTGGGCTTTGTGCTGGGCTACCTGATCCTCGGCTTTGCCCTGCGCGACGTGCCGGACTTCGCCCGCTATCGCAAGAAAATGCCCCGCCTGTTTCTGCTGGTGGGCCACTTCCTGCGCGACCTGGTGGTATCCAATTTACGGGTAGCCTACGACGTGCTCACCCCCACCCACTACATGCGCCCGGCGGTGGTGGCCGTACCCCTGCGGGCAAAAAGCGACGGCGCCATCACCATCCTGGCCAACATGATTTCCCTGACCCCGGGCACCCTGAGTCTGGACGTGTCCAGCGACCGCAGCGTGCTCTACCTGCACGTGATGTACCTGGATAATGAAGACGACCTGCGCGAACAGATTCGCAAACTGGAAGACCGGGTGCTCGCGTTACTGGAATAGGAGCCAGGCAGGCAACACCGCAAACCCCGTTGGAGCCATGCTCGCATGGCGAATTGACTTGCCACGGCAGCGGGTTCGCCATGCGAGCATAGCTCCAACGAAAGAAACACAGGCGGCTGAAAACGGAGACCGGCATGCTGCAAAGCGCACTATTTATCAGCTATCTGCTGCTCAGCCTGGCGCTGCTGTGCGCCCTGGTGCGGCTGGTACGCGGCCCCACCCTGCCCGACCGGGTGGTGGCGCTGGAGCTGATGGCCTCGCTCACCGTGGCCTTTATCGGCGTCTATGCCCTGAGCAACGATCGCACCGCCTTTCTGGATGTGGCCATGGTGCTGGCGCTCACCGCCTTTCTTACCGCCGTGGGCTTTGCCCGTTACCTGGAAAAAGGAGGCCACCGAGGTGATCAATGACCTGCTGGTATCGGTGATGCTGGTCGCCGGTACGTTCTTCATGTTCCTGGCCGGCATCGGCGTATTGCGCATGCCCGACCTGCTGATGCGCATGCACGCCACCACCAAGGCCGGCACACTGGGCACCGGCCTGGTGATGCTGGCCGTGGCCACGCATTTCCTGGATGCCGGCGTCACCGCCCGCACCCTGGCCATCATCCTGTTCATCCTGCTCACCGCCCCGGTGGCCGCCCACGCCATCGGCCGCGCCGCCTACTTTGTCGGCGTGCCCCTGTGGGACAAAATGCTCAAGGACGACCTGAAACACCGCTACGACCCGGACACCCACATCCTGGGCAACCCGGACGACGACAAACACCCCTGACGCCGCCCCTCCCTCTCCGTAGGAGCGGCGCTTGAGCCGCGAACCGGAGCCCAGGCCACGGAATCCCCCACAGGGCGATCCAGAACGGGTTCGCGGCTCAAGCGCCGCTCCTACAGATTGGCCCCCGCCCTGCCGAAAGCGCCCTTTTCCGCTACACTCTCTGCATCTTTTAGTCAGCAGAAGTCGAGCCTCATGTCCGCAGCCGAAAAACCCATCATCCTGGTCGATGGTTCCTCCTACCTGTATCGCGCCTTTCACGCCCTGCCGCCGCTTACCACCTCCAGCGGCCAGCCCACCGGGGCGGTGCGCGGCGTCACCTCCATGCTGCGTAAACTGATCAAGGACTACGACCCGCAATACATGGCGGTGATCTTCGACGCCAAGGGCAAGACCTTCCGCGACGAATTGTTTGAAGAGTACAAATCCAACCGCCCACCCATGCCCGATGACTTGCGCGCACAGGTGCAGCCCCTGCACGACCTGATCCGTGCCATGGGCCTGCCGCTGATCATCGAAGACGGCGTGGAAGCGGACGACGTGATCGGCACCTTCGCGCGCATCTTCCACGAGCAGGGCAAGCCGGTGCTGATCTCCACCGGCGACAAGGACATGGCCCAGCTGGTCACCGACAAGGTCACCCTGATCAACACCATGAACAACGCCCTCTACGACATCGAGGGCGTGAAACAGAAATTCGGCGTGGGCCCGGAACTGATCATCGATTTCCTCGCCCTGATGGGCGACAAGGTGGACAACATCCCCGGCGTCCCCGGCGTGGGCGAGAAAACCGCCCTGGGCCTGATACAGGGGCTCGGTTCCCTGGAAGACATCTACGCCAATCTGGACAAGGTGGCGGAGCTCAGCTTCCGCGGTGCCAAGACCATGGCCAAGAAGCTGGAAGAACACAAAGAGATGGCCTTCCTCTCCTACCAGCTGGCCACCATCAAGCTGGACTGTGAACTCAGCGAAGACCTGAACGACCTCAAACTCGGTGAACCGGACAACGAATCCCTGGCCCGCTATTACCAGGAGCTGGAATTCAAGGGCTGGCTGTCCGAAGTGCTGGCCGGTGCCGACGCCAGCGTGGTGGCCGCCGCCGAGGAAGCCGGCAACGGTAACGACGCGCCCCGCTCCGGCATCAGCCGCGACGCCTACGACATCGTCTACAGCGAAGCCATGCTGGAAAAATGGCTGACCAAACTGAAAGACAGCGGCGAATTCGCCTTCGACACCGAAACCACCAGCCTCAACTACATGAACGCCGAACTGGTGGGCTTCGCCGTGGCCGTCAGCGACAAGGCCGCCTATATCCCCTTCGGCCATAACTACCCCGGCGCCCCGGACCAGCTCGACAAGCAGCTGGTGATGGACAAGTTCAAGCCGCTGCTCGAAGACGACACCCTCCGCAAGATCGGCCAGAACCTGAAATATGACATGAGCGTGCTCGCCGAAGACGCCGGCATCACCCTGCGCGGCGTAGCCTTCGACACCATGCTGGAATCCTACGTGCTCGATTCCGTGGCCACCCGCCACGACATGGATTCCCTGTCGCTCAAGTATCTGGGCCACAAGACCATCAGCTTTACCGACATCGCCGGGAAGGGCACCAAACAGCTCACCTTCAACCAGATCGGCCTGCACGAAGCCAGCCCCTACGCCGCCGAAGATGCCGACGTCACCCTGCGCCTGCACCAGACCCTGTGGCCGAAACTGGAACAGGAAGGCCGCCTGACCGAGGTGTTCCGCGATATCGAACTGCCCCTGGTCACCGTCCTCAGCCGCATCGAACGCAACGGCACCTACGTGGACGCCACCCTGCTCAAGCACCAGAGCCAGTTCCTCGCCAAGCGTATGGCCGAACTGCAGGAAAAAGCCTTCGAGATCGCCGGGCAGGAATTCAACCTGGCCAGCCCCAAGCAACTGGGTGAAATCCTCTACGAGAAGCTGGAAATCCCGGTCATCAAGAAAACCCCCAAGGGCGCCCCCTCCACCGCCGAACCGGTGCTGCAGGCACTGGCCCTGGACTACCCGCTGCCCCAGGTGATCATGGATTACCGTGGCGTGGCCAAGCTGAAGAACACCTACACCGACAAACTGCCGGAACTGATCAACCAGCGCACCGGCCGGGTGCACACCTCCTACCACCAGGCGGTGGCCGCCACCGGGCGTTTGTCCTCCAGCGATCCGAACCTGCAGAACATCCCGGTGCGCTCCGAAGAAGGCCGCAAGATCCGTCAGGCCTTCTTGGCACCCAAAGGACGCAAGATCGTTGCCTGCGATTACTCCCAGATCGAACTGCGCATCATGGCCCACCTGTCCGGCGACAAGGGCCTCACTGACGCCTTCGAAAAAGGCCTGGATATTCACCGCGCCACTGCCGCGGAAGTGTGGGGCAAGAGCCTGGAAGGCGTCAGCGACAACGACCGCCGCAACGCCAAGGCCATCAACTTCGGCCTGATTTACGGCATGAGCGCCTTTGGTCTCGCCAAACAACTGGGCCTGCCCCGCAAGGAAGCCCAGGACTACATCGAGCTGTACTTTGAGCGTTACCCGGGCGTGAAAAAATACATGGAAGACACCCGCGCCCTGGCCGCGGAAAAAGGCTACGTGGAAACCCTCTACGGTCGCCGCCTCTACCTGCCGGAAATCCACAGCAGCAACGGCCAACGCCGCCAGGCCGCCGAACGCACCGCCATCAACGCCCCCATGCAGGGCACCGCAGCGGACATCATCAAGAAGGCCATGATCAAGGTGCACGACTGGCTGGAAACCACAGATTTCGACGCCAAGATGATCATGCAGGTGCACGATGAACTGGTGTTTGAAGTGACGGAGGATCAGGTGGACGATCTGGTCAAGGAAGTGAAGGCTCGCATGGAGTCAGCGGCGGAGTTGAAGGTGCCGTTGATTGTGGATGCGGGGATTGGGGAGAATTGGGATGAGGCGCATTGAGCGGTTCAAACTTCTAGGATAAAAATCATGATAATTGAGACCAGCGACCCAGATGTCGAGTCAATAATCCGACGAATTAGCGACAGAATAATTAACCTCCAGCCCGACTTTCAAAGAGATCTTGTTTGGTCACAAAAAAAACAACAATGCCTAGTCGATACAGTAATGAGGGGCTGGAAATTCCCCCCAGTATATGTTGTATCTGTTAACGGTAGCAGCCAGCAAGATGTACTCGATGGCCAACAAAGACTTAACGCACTTTTCGAATTCGTGAACGACGCATTCCCTGTTGACGGCAGCATAGAACCCAAGAGCGAAGATATCTCTGGTCTTCACGGCCTATATTTCTATCAACTACCTCCAGATATAAAAAACAAGTTCTTGCGATATCCCGTTAGAATTCATGAATTACATGATTACGAAAGCGACGAGCCTTCTGAAATATTCTTTCGGCTAAACCAAGGATCAACCTTAACCCCAGCCGAAAAGAGAAACACTTTCTACGGCCCTGTCAGAGATCAAATAAAACTCCTTGTTAACCACATGGAGGACCTTAATATTGATTCACGAAAAATTGGCTTTAACAACAGCAGACTTTCTTATCACGATGTCATATCAAGATTTGTTTTTGCCATCCACACCGGCACCATTAATGAAAAGATAACCGACTCAGATCTTGTAATGATGTACAGGAGCCAAAAACCGGTAGCAAATGACACTATAGAAATATGCGAACAAGCAATAACCAACCTTGAATCCAGCATACAAGGAAAAGTTAAGCTAAATAAAGCCACATTACTAACTTGGCTAATGTACTTTTACTTTGAAGACAAACCCAACGAAAAACTAGTTCAGCAGTTTGAATCAGAAAGAGAACAATTAAAGAAAGAATCCAATGACCTTTTTAATTTTTCTAAAATGCGAAAAATTTTATCTATATATCAAGAAAGGTCATCATCTTCCGTCAATGATGCAATTCCTGTTCAGTTGCGCCTTTTGTGTATTTTTATTTTTTCAATAGAAAGCGGCCAAATCCTAAATAGCCACCAAGGAGAGAAGGCAAAGGAAATCCTTGATCTCATCAATTTCTCTGAAGAGAGCTATTCAGAGTCGAAACTCATCGAAATCATGAAATCAGTCCAGTGGGGCCAGTTATGAGAATGGCCAAACTGAACGATTTATGGAAAAGAGCGCTAGAACCACTACCCTCTCCAGACGGAATAAGAACAATAACCCAGCACCCTACCAACGGAGCGGAGACCTCGAAGGACCTGGATCGAATCACTATAGTTGTCGGGGCAAATGGGGCCGGGAAAAGCTCATTCTTAGACTATCTTTCCACTGGCGAACAATCCAAAGCAGGGTTCCCCCGCCATACCATAGAAACTCTGGGAGGCACCACCCTCAACCTCCCTGGCGGCCATGCAGACTGCACAAAAATTGACCCTGCTCAAGAAATCATAACAGTCAACAAATCCCTGACTAATCTGCAGAGCACCTTCGACCAATATGAAGAAAGAGAATTCGAAACATACGAAGTAGAAATTATTAATTTCATACTCTGCACTTCTTGGCATAAAATTTCAGTAGAAGAAATTGATGATCCTGAAGGAAACTCTATACCTCGATTCATCTGCCGCAAAAACGAAACCACCGTCGACAGCCTGGCTCTCTCTTTCGGGGAGCTGAGCGTTTTGTATTTATACTGGCGTTTAATCAAGAAGGAAAACGGACCCAGAGTCATTCTAGTCGACGAACCGGAAGCAGGACTATCCCCCTTAGCACAAAGAAGAATTGAAAAGCTTTTCATCTATGCCGCTAGCGAGAAAGCGAAGCAAATTATATTAGCAACTCACTCCCCATTTATTGTTGAATGGGCAGGGCACGAAAGATCTATCGTAATAACCCAAAATGAAACATCCTCATGGAGCAAAGCCAATTCTACAAACTACATTGAGGAGCTTGGACTTGAAGCAACAAAGAAAAAAGTATTTGTTTTCGAAGACAATAAATCAGTTATTTTTTTCAAAACAATACTCGATTATTTTGGCAGCAGAGCATATACCTCGGCACATTTGATACACGTCAATGGCGAAGCAAATGTAGAAAAGGGTGTAGCCCCCTTCCAAGACAACCCAATATTGAATTTTTTGGGCATATTAGATGCCGATCAAAAAACCCACCATCTAGTTACTAGCGCCGAATCACCGTTTATTGCACTTCCAGGAAGGATGCCTCCCGAAATAGAGGCAAGAAACATAGTAACCAGCAACATTGAAGAATATGCCGAAAGGATAGGGATAAAAAAAACAACCCTAGACGCAGCCTTGCGACGAAGCCTGCCAGAAGATCATCATGATTTTTTTGAAAATCTTTCCAAGTCAATTTACGGCGAGGTTAGGCCTTCATTATTTGAGATTGCCTGCAAACTTTGGGCAGTAAAGAACAAAGACGACCCTGAAACTAAAGGATTTGTTTCGGCTATTGACCCCGAGATAGATACAGATTAGGGCCACTGCGCAGGCGAAAGGGTGACGTATATTATGGTAACGAAATTAAAGCCACTATAAAAATTTTAATTTCCCATAAAGCATATAAAATCAATAAAAATCGAAAACCATTACTCTTTGCATTAATAAAACTCAAAGACCCTAAGAAAAAAATACCATTTCTTCAATTTTATTATTTCATCCAGTCCGGCTCTACATACCCAAAGTTGATTGCCGGATCATAATTAACAACACTCAATTCCTCAAGCTTCACATCTGGGTTTTCATCCATGAAATCACCGCTAATTGTAATAATAACATCGACATCCAAATCAAACTCCACGCTCTCAACAGTACCTCCCAAATAATCATTTGAGTCGTCCACTTTGTCGTAAACAGTAAAATCGAAACCAGCATGCGCTGTTGAAAACAACAAAAACCTAGCCTTTACAGTCAACTCGTCTTCACTAGCCCTAACAGGAACAAGATTAGTTAATTCATCAAAATCAACCTGATGATTTTCAATATCATAGATTTCACCCTCCACATAGAACTGGGAATCAGCGACAGGATGAAATTCAAGATTGATAACAGAACTAGCGACAAGATCATAAACTGCACGAATCAGGCCTTCGAAAGGACCGCTAGTTAGCCACATCTCAAGCTTGGAGCAGTATTTCAGAGCATTATTTATTGGTTGCACCTCACTTAGCGCCTCAGCAAGATCCTTACGAAAAGCAAATGAATCTGATATTTCAGAGTATTCAAACCAATCATTATCCGCTGAAACAATAAGAACCTTCCCTCCCTTATCCGACGCCCAACCCTCAAGCGACAAGAGAGCCAAAGCATCAGGGAACTCACTCTTTTTCTTTCCTTTTGAAAAAGGTGGCCTGCCATTAAAATACCTATCAACAACAGAATCCATCCCAACGAATTCACTACTACTAATTACTTCCAGCCCCGTATGCTCAACAAAATCCTCTATAGACTTTTTTGCCATACTAACTTCTTCCATTCCCTCCATCATTTTATTAAATTCACTTTTCCCCTCCTCATCGATAACCCCAACATTTTCAAAATCTCGAAACGCTTTCTTTGCGCTCTGCTTGGCATTTTTGATATTCCTGACTATATGACCCTCGACCTCTCGAAGTACAACATCTGAAATAATCAACTTCAAAGGCGCCCCCTTGAACTGCTCAAGAGCTTTCAGCATCCCAGAATTCAATTTACAGTGATAACGATCAAAAATTGACGCATCCAGGGTGATAGCAACATATTCCATACATCCTCCGCTTAAACCCTAATTCACATAGCAGCGAAAACAAAAAGGGGACACGCTTTCGCGAGAAAAAACAAGGGGTGGGGTCAGGCCTCCCATTTCCATAGAGGCATAATAGGGGACACGCACAAATTACGGGAACGGCACCCCACAGGACTCGGGAGCAGCCATCCTCTTACGGGCCCTCAGCTGGCCTTCCTGATTCATACGTATTCCCAGCCAGCTCCAGCTGCTAAGGTTCGCCCACCACAACAAGCCCACAGAACAAGAATGCCACCAGCCCCGCGACTCACCACCCGCACCCGTGCATGGCTTGCCAGGAGAAAGCATCACCTGGCCTTTCGCCTGATCCTGCTGTTTGTCGCCCTGCGTCTGCGCTGGCTGGCATGGCGCGACCCGGCTTTTCGCAAGGAGCTGCAACGACGCAACATCATGATGGTGTGGCGCACCCATGACGGGGTCATAGCTCGCTGGTTTCATTTCAGCCCCAATCGCGTTCGCAGCGGCTCCGGCCTGCGCGACCGCTGCCATATCTCCGTGAGCTTCAAGGATGCCGACTATGGATCAACAACCCTGATCCAGCTGCTGGATGATCAGCGGCTGTTCTTTGTCGGTATGCGCCAGGGAAAGATCAGGCTCAACGGCAACATCAAGGGACTACTCTGGTTCAGAACCGCCTCTGAATACCTGGTCCCGGGCGGCGTACAGATATGGCGACCGCGAGCCAGGGCCCGGCGGGAAGACAGGGCACGCAGCAACTAGACAATTTTAGAGGGGAACCGGGGTTGTCGCGCGATAGCCAGGAAGCTATCGCGCACCAAAACTCACTCAGTGGCAGTGGTATGGTTTTTTCCCTGCATGGCACCCGTTCGCGTCAGTACCACCAGAGTGGGCCAGTGCCGTGCCAGAAACCATCATGACAAGAGCAATTACAGCCATTACCTTCTTCATAGTCATTACCTTCCCTTGTTTTTTTGTAGTTCGACCATACTGCATCGCACAACCATCAAGGGCAATCACTGACCAGAACGTCAGTCTTTAGCCATTTACTACCGGAAACCCAGTCATAGAGCGCCAAGCTTCTTATTGCTCCTCCTGCCCTGCCAACAAACTCCCAAGCAACTCATCAATTTCTGCTTTAAGCTGCTTATCCTCAATCTTGTTAGCACTCACTTGCGCACTCTCAAGGCTCTTGATCGCGGCCTCTTTCTTCCCCAGGTCTACCTGCAACTTCGCCATGGAAAGGCCGATTGATGAGAGGTGGTCTTTGGCATTGATCGCCAGCGCCTTGCCCTGGGCTTTTTCGTAGACCTCCAGTGCAGCCTCCAGGTCTTCGGTGAAGTCCGCCAGCGTTTCCCACTGCTCGGGGTGATCTTTATCAGTGTTTTCGTTATCGGTACAAATGGCCTTCAGTTGCGCATAAAAGGAATCAAAATCCGCTTGATCGTCTTTTCTGGCAGCTTCCATCAGATCTTCAGCCAAGCTATAAACGGCCTTGTATATTTTGGTGTTAATCATTATTCCAACTCAAAATTAAAAGAGGATATTGACCAGAAATTGATCCAATTTCTTTCACGACAACCTGCCCGATTAAAGGCATTTATCTATAAATTCTTCAAACACTGCATCAATGGCCTCGTCACTACCAATCCAGCCGACCACAAAATCAGCCCCTTGAGGCGCCACTTCATAACGCAAGGCATGGGATTCCAGAATACCCACAAGAATCTCTTTTTCTTCTTCATTCACCGTGGTTCGTGTGGAGATGGTCTCCCCCTTTTCAAAGTCCGGCTCCAGAGTCAGAACATCGGCAGGGTCGCCATTGGCAATAGGCGCCCCATCAAACCCCGCCAGGACAGCCTCTATAGGGACAGGTTCCGTTCCGGAAACAGCACCCTCCCGAATGATACGACTGTCTCTTTGCTGCGGGGGATCCCCCTGAAAAAGCAGCACAGCCCCTTCGCCTAGATGACGCAGTTCTCCCTCCAGAGTTTCAATAAAATATTTCTGGTCTGATGTCATATAGGTATCGCCCACCTGAAAGGGAGGCCGATCATTACCAAGCCGGCTCTTGCGGTGGGTGACAATGGGAGTGACATTCCCCTGACTATCAATGTCGTATCGAATAACCAGGATCGCCGACGCCCGATGAACCTGGTCTTCGTAGGAAAGGCGCTCGAATTCGTCCCATGAAAGATTGCCTGTGACCACGGCAGAATCACTGTTGGTCGATGAAACGGGCTTGCTATTGTCAGCGCCACAGGCGCCCAGCAACACGGCCAGACCGACCAGTACGGCGGCCCCTGGGAGGATTTTCATGTGATGCATCCCTTGGTTGTTCGTCTATCCCTAATGCAATCACAACGGATTGCGGCTGAATCAATTTACCGGATAGGCATTTAATTGCCTAATCATTGGCAGGAACCGCTCCCGGATTGATCGAAAGCACTCAGCCCTCTACTTCCCGTAATGCTCCCGCACCGGCCCCGACAGTTTGCTCGGGTGCCTCGGGGTGGCGCTGGCGAAGTGGGCATAGATCTGTTGCAGGTCGGCTTCCATATCTTCGCTGGGGTAAATTACCACCGGAAAGGAGAAGGTCTTCGCCTTGTAGTCCGCCAGCGCCAGGATGATCGGCACGTTGGCCTGTTTGGCTATGTGGTAGAAGCCCAGCTTCCATTGCTCGGCGTTGCTGCGGGTGCCTTCCGGGGTGACAGCGATCAGCAGTTTGTCGCGCTGGCGGAATTGCGCCACGGTCTGCTCGACCATGCCGCCCGCCTTGCCGCGTTCAATGGGCATGGCGCCGAGCTTGCGCAGCAGCCAGCCCAGCGGGCCCTTGAACAGGCTGTGCTTGATCATCACGTTCACGTCCTGCTGCAAGGCAGAACGGCTGACCAGGGCCAGCACACCATCCCAGTTGGAGGTATGCGGGCCGCCGGCGATCACGGCGCGGTCGATGTCCGGGAAGGGGCCCGCCCGCCAGCCGGTGAGGCGCAGCAGGGCCTGGGCGATCAGCTGGCCCAGGGGAGCCCGACGTTTGCGGCCTTCCGTATGGTGACTCATTAAGTGCTCCGCTATGAAAAAACGGGAGTATATCGGATTACCGCCCTGCACCGGCGGCTGTCACCCTATCCGACTGTCGGTAGTGAAATTTAGCTGGACAGGCGCTGGCGACCTCTGTAACGTAACCAATAGCTAAAAAATCACGCTTGAATCAAGTACTACATTTCGCTGTTTTATTCGTATAACTCGTCCTGCAGTCCACAAGTCCAAGTTCCGTTTTTCAGCTACACAAGCCTTAACCGGCGAAACATCATTATTTTCAGGATTAGTATTATGTCTACAGTGAAAGGTACCGTTAAGTGGTTCAACGAAGCTAAAGGTTTTGGTTTTATCGAGCAGGAAGGTGGTCCGGATGTGTTCGCACATTTCAGCGCCATCACCGGCTCTGGCTTCAAGACCCTGGCCGAAGGCCAGCAAGTTGAGTTCACCATGACTCAAGGTCAGAAAGGTCCTCAGGCTGAGAACATCGTCGCTCTGTAAGCGATCGTTCCGGTAACAAAAAAGGGCGCTTCCTTCGGGAAGCGCCCTTTTTTTATGTAACGTCCCGCCGGGTCAGCCCCGCCGCTCCACAGTCATTACCCTTGCTCGCACTCAGTTATCCCTCCCCGCGCTTTCTCAGAAACTCCTGCAGCATGCTGTAGCTCAACCCCCAGATGCAGTAGCCCTGATAACGGCAGCAGGGAAAGGTCATTTTGCCCACTGGCGTGCGAATCTGCAGCGTGGAACGGTGTGCCGGATTGCCCAGGTAATCCAACGGAATCCAGATGCCTCGTTGCGCTTCGTGGTTCAACGACATGGCGTTATCACCCCGCCAGGCGAACACATGTGGCGTCACCACCATGGGGCTCCAGCGACTGTGATGGCGGGTCAGCAGATCCGACAGCCGCGCCTGATATTCCCCCTGACGAAACAGATCCAGCCCGGTTTCCTCCAGGGTTTCGCGCATGGCGGTGTGGCGGCTGGACGTATCGCTGCGCTCCAGGCGCCCGCCGGGAAACGCCATATCCCCGGACCAGGGATCTCCGTCCCGACGGGACCGCTGAATAAACAACAGTTCACCATCGCGCGCGGGGGGCCCACGATAAATCAGCGCCACCGAGGCGCGAGTGACATGGCGCCGGAACGGCAACTTGTGGGGGCGATATTTCTGTAGCCAGCTCAGGGATGGCATAACAGCTCACGACAGCAATGACTCCCCGAAGAATAACATCAAGAACCCAGGCTTGTTGTAGGCGTGTCGCGCCGCCAGCGACGCTTCTGCCGTTTACCGCCTCCCGGTGCAAAACCGGGTATGGCCGTCTTTTCCTGACAAGCAGACACAAAAAAACGGTGCGCCGTTTCCGGCGCACCGTTTTTACTGACAGAGATGGATTACTTCTTAAGATCGAACCGATCCAGCTCCATCACCTTGGTCCAGGCGGCCACGAAGTCGTTGACCAGTTTCTCCTGACCATCGGCACAGGCATACACTTCGGCCAGGGCACGCAGCACCGAGTTGGAACCGAATACCAGATCCACCCGGGTGCCGGTCCACTTCACCTTGCCGCTGTCGCGGTCACGACCTTCGAACGCTTCCTCATCGCTGGAGGTGGCTTTCCACTCCGTCCCCATGTCGAGCAGGTTAACGAAGAAATCGTTGCTTAGAGTGCCCGGCTTGTCGGTGAACACACCGTGCTGGCTACCGTCGTGGTTGGCGCCCAATACGCGCAAGCCACCCACCAGTGCCGTCATCTCCGGTGCCGTCAGCGTGAGCAGCTGGGCCCGGTCCACCAGCAGGTGTTCGGCACCGATGCTGAACGTGCCCTTCTGGTAGTTACGGAAGCCATCCGCTGCCGGTTCCATGGGTTCGAAGGACGCCACATCGGTCTGCGCCTCGCTGGCATCGGTCCGCCCCGGAGTGAACGGCACGGTGATGGCCTGCCCGGCATCCTTGGCGGCTTTCTCGATACCGACACCACCGGCCAGCACGATCAGGTCCGCCAGCGACACTTTCTTGGCGCCGCTATTAAAGTCGCTCTGGATGCCTTCCAGGGTCTTCAGCACCTTGGCCAGCTGCTGTGGCTGGTTTACCTCCCAGTCCTTCTGCGGGGCCAGACGAAGACGGGCACCGTTGGCACCACCACGCTTGTCACCACCGCGGAAAGTAGAAGCAGACGCCCAAGCGGTGGAAACCAGCTCAGCCACGGACAGGCCGGACTCCAGGATCTTGCTTTTGAGAGCAGCAATGTCCTGATCGTTGACCAGTTCGTGATCCACCGGCGGCACCGGGTCCTGCCAGATCAGCTCTTCTTTGGGCACTTCCGGGCCCAGGTAACGATCACGGGGGCCCATGTCACGGTGGGTGAGCTTGAACCAGGCGCGGGCGAACGCGTCGGCAAACTCCTCCGGGTTTTCATAAAAGCGCCGGGAAATCTTCTCGTAGTCCGGATCAAAGCGCAGCGACAAGTCCGTGGTAAGCATCATCGGCTTGTGCTTTTTGCTATTGTCCTGGGCGTAGGGAATCACCTCGTCCGCGTCTTTGGCCACCCACTGTTTGGCCCCTGCCGGGCTGGTGGTCAGCTCCCACTCATAGCCAAACAGGTTGTCGAAGAAGTAATTGCTCCACTGGGTGGGCGTCTGGCTCCAGGTCACTTCCGGGCCACCGCCCATGGTGTCGTCGCCCTTGCCGGTACCCACCGGGTTGTGCCAGCCCATGCCCTGTTCCGCCAGGCTCGCGGCTTCCGGGTCGGGGCCGATTTTTTCCGGGTCGCCGGCACCATGAGCCTTACCAAAGGTGTGGCCACCGGCGATCAGCGCCACGGTTTCTTCGTCATCCATCGCCATGCGGGCAAAGGTTTCGCGGATGTCATGCGCCGCGGCCTTCGGGTCCGGGTTGCCATCCGGGCCTTCCGGGTTCACGTAGATCAGGCCCATCTGTACCGCGGCCAGCGGGTTTTCCAGGTCGCGCTTGCCGGAATAGCGCTTATCGCCATCCAGCCAGCCCTGCTCGGCCCCCCAGTAGACGTCGTTGTCCGGCTCCCAGGTATCTTCCCGGCCGCCGGCAAAACCAAAGGTCTTGAAGCCCATGGATTCCAGCGCCACGTTACCGGCAAGAATCATCAGATCCGCCCAGGAAATCTTGCTGCCGTACTTCTGCTTGATCGGCCACAGCAGGCGGCGAGCCTTGTCCAGGTTCACGTTATCCGGCCAGCTGTTCAGCGGTGCAAAACGCTGCTGACCTCGGCCGCCGCCGCCCCGACCATCGCCGATGCGGTAGGTACCGGCACTGTGCCAGGCCATGCGGATAAACAGGCCACCATAATGACCGAAATCTGCCGGCCACCAGTCCTGGGAATCTGTCATGAGCGCATCCAGATCTTTTTTCACTGCACCAAGATCCAGGCTGCTGAAGGCGTTGGCGTAATCGAAATCCTCATCCATGGGGTTGGACTTGGAAGAATGCTGATTGAGAAGGTCCAGACGCAGCTGGTTGGGCCACCAATCCTGGTTGGTCGTCCCCCCACCTGCTGCGTGATTAATCGGACATTTACTCTCTGTCATAGCGCTCTCCTTCCTTGTAGGTGGGTTCGGCGTATTTGTTACTCTGTTGTAGTCCTTTTGATGCCGGATTGGCCAGTTTAGTTTGCCAAATGGGGTGATAGTTTTTATTAAAAACGGCCGTAAGTGCGTCAATACAGGCTTTCCCTGACTAACGCCCCGCATTAGATGCGCCATTCAAAACTTATACAAAGAGTGACATATAGATTAAAATGACAGCTGGACTACAAAAAAAGGGGAAAGGAACCAATGAAAAAACAACACCTGCTTGCCATGACCGGTGCGCTTTCAATTGCCGCCCTGTCAACACCTGCCCTGGCTGAGACCGGTCCTGGCGGTTTTTACGCTGGCGCAACACTCGGTTACCAGACCACGGATATGGACTGGAAAACCGATCGAACCCTCGAGCCCAACGGCAATCCCATCGCGCCGTTTTCCGATACCACCGAATCCCTGGATGACTCTGATGCCAGCTATGGCCTTTTTACCGGTTATAACTGGGTCGTTGGACAGGGAAAGTGGGTGCTGGGCGCTGAATTCTCAGCAGTGAAGAGTGATGCCAGCGACGAGATCCGCAATCGTATCCCCGGGCTGGGCGATCCCAACTCCAACCCGACCAGTTTTTCTGAAGTCGAGACTGACGACCTGGCGCTGGGCCTTAGCGTTCGCGGCGGGTACATGCTGCATGACAACACCATGGTGTACAGCAGCCTTGGCGTATCCCAGCTTGAAGTCGAAACGACAAGCACCTGCCCCGCCGACACCAACGTCTGCAACCCGGCTGACGGGCTCCAGCGTTTCAGTGATGACGAGCGCATGAGCGGCTGGGCGCTGGGTATCGGGGCGGAACATTTCCTGTCAGATAACCTGGTGCTTAGAGCAGAGTACCGCTATGCCGATTATGGTGATTTCGACTTCACTGCTATTCCCGCCCAGAGCGGTTCAAGTTTCGGGGCTGACGCGTCAATTGAAGTCGTCCGGCAAACTCTTGAGCTTGGTGCCGCTTACAAGTTCTAAACCTCTCCTCGCTGCTTTCTAGCAGCGGTATGGGCCCCTCCAGCAATCAGGACGGGGCCCATCTTTTTTGCCTTCCCTGATTTCGCACATAGTCAGAGCACCTTTGCTATGCTGCCAATATCGTATTGGCACAGGGATCCCCATGGAATCGAGCACGCCCGACCAGCCCCAGAGCCTTGGTGAAACCACGCGCATGCTGTGGAACGCCCGTGGCCGCTACAAGCGGGTACTGGCCACTGCCGCCAGCCTGCAGAAAGTGGTGTGGAAACACCGTAAGGTGCTCGGCAGTGGCGACGAGCAGGCGCTGCAGCCCCTTCATGAAGATGTCGCGACCAGCCTGGCTACCCTGTTTCGCGACAACGGCGGCGCCTGGATCAAGTTTGCCCAGTTCCTCAGTTGCCGCCCGGACCTGTTGCCGGCGCCCTATATCGACGCCTTTGCTCACCTCCGGGAGAATGCGCCGAAAGCTCATTTCGATGACATTCAGCCCTGGCTGAAAGCCCAGCTTGGCCATGACTGGGCGGACTCCTTCAGCGCCTTCAATATCATCCCCATGGCCGCTGCCTCCATCGCCCAGGTGCATAACGCCACCCTGAAATCCGGCGCTGAAGTGGCCGTCAAACTGCAGCAACCCCGGGTCAGCCAGGAGTTCTCCGAAGATGCTGCCGCGCTGCGGTTGTTGGCCAAGGCGCTGAAACCGCTGCTGCGCGAAGTGGATGTTGAGCAGATCATCAACCAGCTAATCACCACCACCGAACGGGAGCTGGATTTCCGCCTGGAAATGACCCACATGCGGGATTTCAGCGAGCTTCCACATCTGCCGGGCATCAAGGTACCGCGAGTCTATCCGACCCTCAGCAGTGCGCAGATGCTGGTGACGGAGTGGATCGAGGGGAAGAGTCTTTCCACACTGTTACGGGAGGACGAAGAGCAGGCCAGACCGCTGCTGGAGCGTTTACAGGCCAGCATGATGCAGCAGGTACTGGAGTTCGGTCTGTTCCATGCGGACCCACACCCGGGCAACTTTATCGTCACCCCGGACGGCGATCTGGCGGTACTGGATTTTGGTGCCGTGGAATATGTGGCCGCCGAGGACCGCCAACACTACACCGCATTGTTGATGCGCTTGCTCGGCATGGGCGACGGGCCGCTGCTGCCCCTGTTCGAAGCCGCCGGCTTTGGTGGGCTCACCGAGGAGCGGCTGGAAAAACTGTCGGCGGCACTGGTGTCCGCCCGCCAGGATACCGATGCCACCCTGGCGGATAACCTGCGCACCCTGCTGGATGAATTCCGCCGCCTGCGGCTGGTGATGCCGGATTCCTTCGTGGCCATGGTGCGGGTGCTGATCACCGTGGGCGGTCTGATGACCCGCTACCAGATTCCGTTTTCCTGGGGTGGTTTTGGCGCTCGCTAAGCCGAGCGCCATGGTGCCGTCCGCCCAAGGCTCAGTGCTGTAAAGGCTAGCCGTTACTTGATCATCTTCTTGAGCATGTTCACCTTGTCCTTGTAAGGGGCGTAGCGGAACTTGATATCGAACAAGGTGGTGGCCTTGAGGATGCTGCGCTTGTGGGAGAAGGCATCGAACGAATTCTTGCCGTGATAGGCCCCCATACCGCTTTCACCCACGCCGCCAAACGGCAGGTTGGGATTGGCCACATGCATGACCGTGTTGTTGATACAGCCGCCACCGAACTGGGTGTTATCCAGCACCTGGCGCTCCACCTGATCGCTGGCGGTAAACAGATACAATGCCAATGGATGCTCCGGCAGCTTCTTCAGATTACTGATCAGCTCTTCCAGGGTAGAGTAGGTCAGCATGGGTAACACCGGGCCGAAGATCTCCTCCTGCATGATCGCATCATCCATGGAGATATCTTTCAGAAGGGTCGGCGCGATGTAACGCTGGCCCGCATCGGTCTGGCCACCCACCAGCACCTTGGCCTTGTCGATCAGTGCCGCCACCCGTTCGAAATGCCGATCGTTGATCATGCGCCCCAGATCCGGGTTCTGGCTCGGCTCATCACCGTAAAACTCGCGCAGTGTCTCCACCATTTCCTTTGCAAAAGCATCGCGGATATCTGCATGCACATGAACGTGATCCGGTGCGATACAGGTCTGCCCCACGTTGAGCATCTTGCCGGACAGAATCCGCCGGGCCGCCACTTTCAGGTTGGCGTCCTTGTGTACGATGGTGGGGCTCTTGCCGCCCAGCTCCAGAGTCACCTTGGTAAGATGTTTCGCGGCGGCTGCCATCACGATACGACCGACACGGGGACTGCCGGTAAAGAAGATATGATCGAAGCGTTCTTCAAGCAGCGCATTGGTCACTTCGGTGCTGCCTTTGAATACCGCCACGTATTCATCGCTGAAGCACTCCTTCATCATCTTCTCGATCACATTCGCCACGGTGGGGTTCAGTGACGATGGCTTGAGAATGGCCGTGTTACCGGCAGCGATGGAACCGATCAAAGGCTGGATCAGCAACAGGAAAGGATAGTTGTACGGGCCAAGCAAAAAGGTCACACCCTGCGGTGTGGACTCGATGCGGCTACGGCCGGGCTGGGCCCACAGTGAGGTGCCGACTTTTTTCGGCTTCATCCAGCTTTTCAGATGCTTCAGGGTGTGCTTGAGATCCTCGATGGCCGTGCTGATCTCGATATAGGCCTCGAATGGCGGGCGGCCAATATCTGCCTTGAGCGCATCTTGAATCTCTTCCTGATACTGGACGATGGCGTCTTTCAGTTTCGTTAGCTGCCGTAGCCGGAAGTCATAGCTGCGGGTGGCGCCGGTTTCAAAAAACCGCCGCTGCAGCTCCACCGCCGCACCGGCCCAGCTTTGTGACTGCTTCAGGTTTTCACTATCCAATACCGCACCCATGACTCGCCTCCTCGTTATTCGCTTAACCGCAAGGGTTGGGAAAACGAGTGTTCCATGGGGAGCGCCCCGGCTCTACACAAAGCAGGCAATCAGCCTGACCAAAACAATCAGAAAGTGGCGAAAACCGCTATTTTTTCTGTCACTTAAACAAACGCGACATACATGTCCCGTTGCCGTATATACCGGATGGTTTTTGTAGGAGCCATGCTTGCATGGCGAACCGCCGAAGGCGATCAGCGTAAACGAGTTCGCCATGCACGCATAGCTCCAACGGAAAGAAAAAACGCTATGCCAGCCAGTCCACGATGCGGTCCATGGCGGTGGTGCAGTTGCCGCAATACTGCCGCAGGAAATCATCACCGAGTGATTGCTCCGCCGGCACGGTTGCCGCCCCCGCCAGCGCCGCCTGGCCATCAAAATCCACAAACGCCTGACGCAAGGTCAGCTCCCCGGCCGGGCGCCCGAAGGCCTCCCCGGGCAGGGTAGCAACGCCGGTATCTTCCAGCAGGGTTTCACACAGGGCCGTGCTGTCATGAATCTCCCGCTGGTGCAATCGCTCTGCCAGCGGACTGAAATCCGGGAACAGGTAAAAAGCACCATCGGGCATGGCAAGATCCAGCCCGGCCTGCTGATAGGCCTCCACCTGATAACGTGCCAGCCCTTTGAGAATACGCCGGGACTGAAACAGGTAGTCGTCAATGTCCGCACCACCCTGAAAGGCTCGCACTGCCGCATGCTGAATCGGCGCCGCCACCGAGGTATAGGTTTCACTGGCCACGGTGGCCATGGCATCGCGCAGCCAGGACAGATTGGGTGGAAAGGCAAAGGCACCCAACCGCCAACCGCCAGCCCCACACCACTTGCTCAGGCCATCGCTAATGATCGTGCCTTCCGGGTAATAGCGGGCAATGGAGCGGTGTTGCCCGTCGTAGCGGGTGCGGCCGTAGATTTCGTCACTGAGCAGAATCAACCGGTGGTAGCGCGCCACCTCGGCGATGTCACGCAACTCGTCGTCGGTAAAGGTATAACCATGGGGATTGGCTGGGTAGTTGAGGATCACCAGCCGGGGCCGACCCGGATCACGCTGACACAGGGCATCCAGGCTCTTGGCACTGAGCTTCCAGTTATTGTGTCGATGGGTGGGCACCCAGTGCACTCGACGACCAATGATGCTGGCCTGGGGCGCATAGGACACCCAGCTCGGTGTGGGAATCACCAGGTCGCCGTAGTAGACCAGCTGCAGGATGAACATGAGCTCCTTGGAGCCCGGCCCGATCATGATGTCTTCGCCCCGGAAGGCTACATCGTGCTCGCGATCCAGATGGCTGGCAATGGCGTCCTGTAGTGCCGGCAATCCTTTGACCGGCAGATAATCCTTCTCGCCGGCAAACTCACGCAACGCCTCCACCACCGAGGGCGGCACTGGAAACGGTGACTGACCCAGCCCCAACTTGTAGACCTGCCGCCCCTGCTGACGCAGGGCATTGCTGCGCTCGTTGATGGCCAGGGTGGCAGACACCCCCATGCCTCGGACATTCAGGTTGAGGTGTACATCGGGCTGGAACGGCATGGCGATTCTCCCTGCGGATTAGCGCGAGTCTTTTGACCCTGTTGCGCGATCATACTTCGACCATAAAGCACAGCCAGAGGCACAAGCAAAACGCACTGTCACTCCGGAACATCAGCCGGTCGTCGCCAAGTCACATCCACAGCACGACAGTCCTTGTGGTATTTCACTTTGCAGAGCGGTCAGTTGGACGGTGCAGGAGCAAAGTCATGCTTGAGGAGCTCAATGGACAGAGGCAATCGTCGGTCCCACATTGCACCCACGTACCTCATGAAACGCCTTCATGCCGGTTTTTCCACCGTTAAGCAGTCCACCCTTACAGGTGGTTGCTTAATAACCAGCCCATACCTATAACCAAACAAAGCGTCATCTCCGGTTTTCCCGGCTATCCATCGGACCGCCCCCTGCGTGCCACTGGAAAGGCCGCGCCCCTGAAGGC